>Ga0310813_10000100_pt1 | contig 64930 bp, 59 predicted proteins | sample YN3metagenome_FD_203086 | JGI IMG/M metagenome (GOLD analysis project Ga0310813, IMG submission 203086) | Soil microbial communities from experimental microcosm in Duke University, North Carolina, United States - YN3 | ecosystem: Engineered > Artificial ecosystem > Soil microcosm > Unclassified... | reverse complement strand
CGGTCTCGTGGAGCAGCTTGAGGAGCAGGTTCTCCACGTCCTCGCCGACGTAGCCGGCCTCGGTCAGGGTCGTGGCGTCGCCGATCGCGAAGGGGACGTCCAGGATCTTCGCGAGGGTGCGGGCCAGCAGGGTCTTACCGGAGCCGGTGGGGCCGATGAGCAGGATGTTGGACTTCTCCAGCTCGACGTCGTTCTCCACCGGGTTCATGATGCGCTTGTAGTGGTTGTTCACCGCCACCGAGAGGGCCTTCTTGGTCCGTTCCTGGCCCACGACGTAGCGGTCGAGCTCCGCCTTGATCTCGGAGGGGACCGGGAGCCGCTTGAGGGGGTAGGGCCGGTGGCTGGACTTGAGCTTGGCGCCCGAGGGCTTCTTCTCGACCTTGAGGATCTGGTTGCAGATCTCGACGCACTCGTCGCAGATGCAGATCTCGCCGGGTCCGGCGATCAGGTTGCGCACCTCGCCCCGGCTCTTGGAGCAGAAGGTGCAGAAACGATCGTCGGTCCCCCGCTTCTTGGTGGTCATGGGCGCTGTTCCCTCACTCTCGCCATTATATCGTCAGGGAAGCCCTTTGGGATTGCGGAAATTTTGGGCACGGCTACTCCACCCGCACCGGGGGTGCGGGAACTTATAAAAAACTTTGTGGAACCTTAGCGGTCCTCTCGGGCGGCCATGTCGCCGCCGCCCTTGGTGGGCTCCACGTCCTTGAGGGACTCGACGACCTCATCCACGAGCCCGTACTTCTTGGCCTCGTCGGCGGACATGAAGTGGTCCCGATCGCAGTCGCGGGCGACCTTGTCCAGGTTCTGCCCGGTGTGCTTCGAGAACAGCTTAGTGAGCGTCTTTTTGAGGTTCAGGATCTCGTCGGCCTGGATCTTGATGTCGGCCGCGGTGCCCTGGGCGCCGCCCGAGGGCTGGTGCATCATGATGCGCGAGTGGGGCAGGGCGTAACGCTTGCCCTTGGTGCCCGCCGCCAGCAGCAGGGCGCCCATGCTCGAGGCCTGGCCGATGCAGTAGGTCGCCACGTCGCAGTGCACGAACTGCATCGTGTCGTAGATCGCCATCCCGGCGTTGACGTAGCCGCCGGGGGTGTTGATGTAGACGTTGATGTCCTGGCTCTTGTTCTCCATCTGGAGGAAGAGCATCTGGGCGATGACGAGGTTGGCGATGTAGTCGTCGATCGGGGTGCCGATGAAGATGATCCTGTCCTTGAGCAGGCGAGACCAGATGTCGTACGAACGCTCGCCGCGGCCGGTCTTCTCGATGACGACGGGGGTCAGATAGCCCATATCTCGTTCCGGTTCCTCGTTCTGGGAACTGTGTTCTGTGTCCCGACTACTTCTTTTCTTCTTCGATAACGGCCTTGGACAGCAGATATTCCTTCACGAGCTCTTCCCGCATCGAACGGCGGAGCTGGCTGAGGAGCCCGCGTTCCTCCAGGTACGCCTTCATCTCGTGCGGCCACTTGCCGTACTGCCCGGCCAGCTGCTGCACCCGCTCTTCGACCTGGTCTTCCGTGACGTAGATCTTTTCCTTGTTGGCCAGGTGCTCCAGGATGAAGTGCGCCTTGAGGGCCTTTGCCATGTTCTCGCGGGACTGGGACTTCTCCTTCTCGAGGGCCTTCTGGATCTCCTCGTCGGGGGTCCCCTTCATCGCGAGGTCCATGTGGGTCCGGCGCAGCGCCTCCTCCGTGCCCGAGGCGATGAGCCCTTCAGGCATCGGGAAGTCGTTGGCCTTCACCAGGTCTTCGACGATCTTTTCGCCCATCGTGGCGCGGCCCTGGGCTTCCTTCTCGCGCTCGATGCGCTTCTTCAGGTCCTGCCGGAGCTCGTCGATCGAGTCGAAGTCCTTGAAGTTCGCCTTCACGAACTCCATGTCCACGGGCGGCAGCTTCTTCTGCTTGACGGACTTGAGCGTCGTCTTGATGACGGCGTCCTTGCCCGCGTGGGCCTTGTTGCCGAAGGTGTCCGGGAGCTTGACGGGCACTTCGACGCTGTCGCCGACCTTCTTCCCGAGGATCGCCTTGTAGAACTCCGGCAGCTCCTTGCCGAAGAACTGGATGTCGGGGGTGAGGAAGACCGTGTTGTTCTCGCCCGTCTCGACCGCGGCCCCGTCGACCATCAGGGTGAAGTCGGCGGTCAGCTGGTCGTTCTCCCGGGCGACGCCGTCCTCGGCGGACACGAGCTCCGCCTTGGACTCCTGGAATCCCTTCAGGACCGCGTCGATGTCCTTGTCCTCGACGACGATCGCGGGCTTGGTGACCTTGATGCCTTCGTAGTTCTTGATCTCGAAGGTGGGCCGGACCTCGATCTTCATCTCGTAGACGAAGGGCTTCCCCTCTTCGAGCACGATCTTCTCGGGTTCCAGCTCGGGTTCGCCGACCGGCTCGAGCTTCTTCTCCTCCTTGACTTCCTCGAAGGAGCCGCTCAGGAGCTCGAACTTCAGATCGTCCAGGAGCGCCTTGCCGAACTTCCGCTCCAGGACGTTCCGGGGAGCATGGCCCTTGCGGAAGCCGGGCAGCGCCATGGACTCGTTGAGGTCCTTGTACTTGTGATCGATTTCTTCTTTGACCCGCTGCGCCGAGACCTCGATGGAGATCTTCAGCTTGCAGGGACCGACCTCCTCGATCTTGGAGGTCGGGGAGAATTTCTTCTCCTCGTGCGTGTGAGTGTGGGTGGCCTCGGCCATAGGGCGGGTATTCTAGGCATCGACCCCCCTGAAGTCAAAAGAAACGGGGGCGGAAAAGAGGGTCGGGCAAGGCGGCGCCGTCTTCGCTATAATGCCGCGGTGTCCCCCGAGAAGCTGAAGAAGACCCTGGAGGCCCTCCCCGAGACCCCCGGCGTCTATTTCATGAAGGACGACAAGGGGCGGACGCTCTACATCGGCAAGGCGAAGAACCTCAAGAACCGCGTCTGCACCTACTTCCACGAGTCCTATGGGGACCCACGGATCCGCACGATGGTCTCGAAGATCGAGGACATCGAGGTCCTGCAGGCGCCGTCGGAGGTGGACGCCCTCCTGATGGAGGCCCGCCTCATCAAGGACGTCCAGCCCCGCTACAACGACCGCCTCAAGGACGACAAGTCGTTCTCGATGCTGGCGATCACGCAGTTCGACGACTTCCCGAAGGTCTGGGTCGTGCGCGAGACCGACGAGGTGAACGCGGAGACCTACGGCCCCTTCACGAGCGCGGGCGACCTCCGCGACGCGGTGCGGGTGCTGCAGAAGATCTGGAAGTTCGCCACCTGCTCGATCGAGATGCGGGAGAGCGACTCCAAGCGCCGCTTCTTCCGGCCCTGCCTCCTGCACGCCATCGGCCGCTGCAGCGCGCCCTGCGCGGACCGCATCTCGAAGGAGCGCTACCTGGCGGACATCGACCTGCTCCGGCGCTTCCTTCGCGGGGGACGGGAGGAGGTCGTGGCGCAGCTTCAGGCGAAGATGAAGGACGCCTCGAAGGCCCTGGACTTCGAGCGGGCGGCCGAGCTCCGCGACCAGATCCGCTCCCTCGAGGGCCTGGCGAAGCGCTCGGAACTCGATTACATCGAGGGCGACATCACCCCGATGGACCCCCGCGACGGCCTGGAGGAGCTGGGACGCGTCCTGGGGCTGTCGTCGCCGCCGCGCAGCATCGAGGGGGTGGACATCGCCCACGTGCAGGGCGACGAGAGCGTGGGGTCGCTCGTGAATTTCGTCGATGGAATCCCGTTCAAGAGCGGGTACCGCAAGTATAGAATCAAGACCGTCCAGGGGATCGACGACTTCGCGATGATCCGCGAGGTGGTGACGCGGCGCTTCCGCCGCCTCGACGAGGAGGGAAAGGTGTTCCCCGACGTCCTGCTGATCGACGGAGGGCTCGGCCAGCTCAATTCCGCCCGTTCGGCCCTGGCCGACCTGGGGGTGAAGCCGCCGATCGTGCTCTCCCTGGCGAAGGAGGAGGAGACTCTGTTCCGCGACGGCCGCCCGATCCCGCTGGAGAAGTCGTCGCCCGCCCTGAGGCTCATGATGTACGTCCGCGACGAGGCCCACCGCTTCGCGCAGCACTATCACCACCAGCTTCGCAGAAAGGCGCTGATCGAATGAGCGAGACCCCGCCGCCGGCGTCCGAGGCTCCGATGAAGAGCCGGCGCTGGTTCGTCGTGCTGACGATCATCACCCTGATCGGCTTCGCCCTCTTCGTCGGCATCATCACGGTCTGCGCCGTGCGGATTCCCGAGCTGAAACGGGCCCGCTACGGGGTACTAGAGGGCAGAACGGGGGTCCGCCCCGCGTGAAGGGTCCCGAAGGCCCCCGGCTGACGGGGGGGACCGCGAAGGGGCGCCGCTTGTTCAGCGTCCCCGGCCTCGACGTGCGGCCCGCCCTGGCGCGGATGAGGATCTCGCTGTTCGAGATCCTGCGGCCCCGGCTCGAAGGAGCGACCGTGGTGGATCTCTTCGCGGGCACCGGGTGCCTCGGCCTCGAGGCGCTCTCCCGCGGCGCCGCGCGGGCGCTGTTCTACGACGTGGACCGCCGCTCGCTCGACGCGGCGGCGCAGAACATCGAGCGCCTGGGCTTCGCCGGGAAGGGGCAGGCCCACTACGGGGACGCCTTTGAAGTGGCCGGCCGGCTGGAGTCCGCGGATCTGGTGTTCGTCGATCCGCCGTACGACTACTACGTGGACCGGAACGCCGACATGCGCCGGCTGATCGAGACGCTGCTGGGCCGGGTCCTGCGGGGGCCCGAGGGGCGGGTCCTTTCGGAGCATCGGCTCCGCGAAGGCCTGGGGGATGTGGCGGGGGGGCAGGTTGTCGACGAGCGGAAGTACGGAGATACGGTCGTCACGTTTTACTCCCGGAGGTAGCGCCATGTCCGCCGACCCCGCCGATCAGGAACAGACCGCCGTCCGCAAACTCCTCACGGAGAACCAGAAGCTGAAGCAGCGCCTCTTCGACCTCGAGGAGAAGATCCGCAAAGGGGGGTTGCCGGGCCAGGGCCAGTCGAGCGGCCAGGGCAGCTCGGTGATCAAGCTGATCGAGCACAAGGAATTCCAGCTCCAGCAGTGCCAGGCGCGGCTTGAGGAGAAGAAGGAGCAGCTCGCCGAGGCCACCCAGGAGCTTGCGAAGTGGGCGGACACGCTCCGCCTCTACCAGGACATCTTCGACAACGACGCCTCGGCCATGATCGGCGTCAACCGCGAGGGCCGCGTCATCCTCTTCAACCGCACGGCCCCGCAGGTGCTCGGCGAGAAGATCAAGGACGCGCTGCATCAGCCGATCGAGAAGGCGGACTTCGGCGCCTTCGACCCCGAGACGCCCCGCCGGGTCCGGGAGGCGATGGCCTCCCGCAAGCCCGTGGACTCCTCGCTCGTGGTGCGCGACCGCCACATCCTCACCTCGGTCCGTCCCATCGGGAGCGAGACGGAACTCCGGGGCGCGCTGGTCCGGATCCAGGTGCAGTCCGGAAAATAGCGGCGCCCGGCGCATTTCTCTTTACGGCCCCCTCGCGGCGTCATCGTATCTCCGGACACGTTAGAACGGAGGATGCGATGAAGACGATGGCGGCGCTGATGGCGATGGGCGCGCTCGCGTGGGCGGGCGATTCGAGGGAAGACGCGGTCCGGAAGCTCGACACCATGAAGGTGACGGTCGACTTCCAGGACGTCCGGCTCCCGGAGGCGATGGACTACCTGCGCGAGGTCACGGGCCTCAACCTCGTCATGATGCCCAAGGCCATGGAGAAGGAAGGGGACTCCAAGCTCCGCCTCAAGGTCAAGGACCTCACCGTGAAGTCCGTCCTCAAGCTGATGCTCACGTCGCGTGGCCTTACCGTTTCGTGGCGGGACGGCGCGCTCGTCGTCCTCCCGAAGGAGGACCTCCAGGACTCCACGTCGATGCGGATGTTCGACGTCCGCTCCATGCTCCTGAAGCTCCAGGACTTCGCGGGTCCCCGCGTGGAGCTGGTCGGGCCGACCACCAAGACCAACATCACCAACACCGGCATCTTCGTCATCGACGAGCCGAAGGCGCCGCCCGTCGATGAGGACTTCATGGTCCAGCTGATCAAGGAGAACACCGGGACCGGATCCTGGGACAGCAACCCCAAGGCCGCCATCTCCCTCCAGAACGGCGTCCTCGTGGTGAGCCAGACCCCCTCGGTCCTTCGCGAGATCGAAAGCCTGCTCGGCCTGCTGGGGCAGTACCGCTAGGCCGGCCTCAAGCTGCGAAGCGGCTTCCGGAGACCCCGGAAGCCGCTTTTTTATTGCGAAAATCTTTTACCTCGGCCGGCGGGCGGCGACTAAAGCTGTAGAGATCGGGGAACGGGGCTCGTATACTTAGAGGGTGACGATGAAGACGATGCTGACGGCGGCGATCCTGGCGTTGACGGCCCTACCGGCGCTGGCCCAGGAAGGCGGCACCGAGACCGTCGACCAGCGCAAGCAGGAAGTCGTCAACAAACTCAACAGCATGCGCGTGACCGTCGACTTCACCAACTCGACGCTCGAGGAAGCCATCGGCTTCCTGCGCGACTTCACGGGCCTGAACATCGTCGTGGACGCCGAGGTCTACAAGAGCCAGTCCGAGGACCAGCTCAAGATCACCCTGAAGGTGAAGGACCTCCTGCTCAAGTCGGTGCTCAAGCTCATGCTGAGCTCCCGCGAGCTGACCGCGATGTACAAGGAGGGCGTGCTCCTGGTCGTCCCCAAGGGCAAGATCGACAAGGCCGTCACGCTTCAGCTCTACGACGTCCGCGACCTGCTGGTGAAAATCCAGGACTTCGCCGGCCCCAAGGTCGAGCTCGTCTCCCCCCAGAAGGGCGGCGGCGGCCCGCTGACCGGCGCCACGTTCACCCTCGAGGAGCCCCGCTCGACCATCACGGAAGAGTTCATCACCGACATGGTGAAGCAGAATACCGGCGACAAGAGCTGGGACGAGAACCCCAACGCGTCGATCACGCTCACGAACGGCGTGCTGGTGGTGTCCCAGTCGAAGCGGGTGCACGAGGAGATCAAGCGCTTCGTCAACCTGCTCCGGCAGTTCAAATAAAGCCGGGGGCTCCGAAACCCCGCAACAGGTCTCTCCTCCCGTGCGTCCAATAATATAGTATTATGGCGCGAGGAGGCTGAGCCCGTGAAGACGCCGTTCCGCTGCATTCCGGCCGTTCTCCTGCTGATCCCCGCCGCGGCCCCTCTGCTCATCGGTCCCGCCGAAGGAGCGCAGCAGCAGCAGCAGGACGAAACGATCTACCTCGAGGAGGTGAAGAAGGACTTCCTCGAGCGCGCCAAGAAGTGCGAGGAATCCCGCGACTGGAAGGGCCTCTTCGAGCACTACCAATTCGCGGTCCGCCGCTACGGCCAGAGCGTGGTCCAGATCGCCCCCGACCGCTGGACCAGCGTCCGCGAGTACTTCCTGGGCCGCATCGCCAAGCTCCCCAAGGAGGCCTTCGACTACTACCGCTTCGAGAACGATGGCAAGGCGCGCGCCGCCTTCGAGAAGGCCCGCGAGTCCGGCGTCCGCCGCGACGTCGAACGGGCCGTCGAGGAATACTTCTTCGCCACCGGTACCGACGAAGTCATCGACACCCTGGCGGCGCAGGCCTTCGACGAGGGCCGCGTCGAGGAAGCCCGCTCGTGGTGGAACCGGCTCCTGCGGCTCTACCCCGACAGCCGGATCCCGCGGGCCGTCACGGCGGCGCGGGTCGCCAATGCCTGCCGGGTCTCGGAAAATGCGGGCGCGCTCGCGGACCTCCGCAAGTACCTCGCCGCGAACAAGGTCGAGGGGAAGATCAGCCTGGGCGGGCAGACGGTGGACGTCGCGGGGTACGTCGCCCAGATGGCCATGCCGGAGCGGCCCGCCGCGCTCCGCCCGGCCAAGATGCCCTACGTGCCGGAGCCCGAGGAACGCCTGCGACGCCCGACCCTGGGCGTCCGCAACGACATCCGGCGCTGGGTCTACGACTTCAACGAGGACAAGGGCGAGCCCGTCGCGGAGGCGCCCGCCGAGCCGCAGCAGAAGCAGGTCGTGGTCCGGCAGATCATCCGCGGCCGCCCCTTCCGCATGGACGTGCAGGGGCCGCCCCCGTACCCCGAGTTCCCGCTGATGCCGGCCTACGCCCGGGTCCGCGGCAAGGAGTACGTGATCTTTACCGACGGCTCCCGCGTCGTGGCCGTCGACCCCGCCCGCGTGAAAGGGAAGTCCACCACCTCGGGCGTCTACTGGAAGTACCCCTCGGAGAAGCCGATCGCGCGGCCCGGCCAGGTCAGCGGCGGCCAGTACGGCCGGCCCTACGTCGGCGTCACCATCGACGGCGAGTACGCCTTTGCGACGATGTACTCCAGCCCCGAGGCCCGCCCGCGCGACCCCAACCAGCAGAACCAGGACGGCTTCGAGGGCGTGACGGCCGTGAAGTGCCTGCACATCCCCAGCGGCAAGCTCGTGTGGGACTCGGACCTGGCGCCGCTGCTCGACGAGTTCAAGACGGTCTGCAAGGAGTTCTACGAGCGCAACTTCTCCTACGCGGCGCCGCCGCTCGTCCGGGGCGACCGCCTCTACCTCGGCATCTGCACGTCCCCGATGGGCGAGGTGGAGAGCCGGGTGATCTGCCTGGATCGGAAGACCGGCCGGCCCCTCTGGACGACGTTCCTGTCGTCGGTGCCGGGCCTTCAGGGCGTCTTCATGAACGGCATCGGCTTCCTCCCGGCCTACCTGCCGATGCTGGCCGAACAGGGCGGCACCCTCTACGTCCAGACGAACCTCGGCGTGGTCGGCGCCCTCAACCCCGCCAACGGCGCCCTCCAGTGGCTGGCGCGCTACCGCCGCGCCGGGCGGGTCATGCAGCCCAACACCGGCATCATGGAGGCCAAGTTCAAGCGTCCCGCCAACCCGCCCGTGCTCTGGAACGGCATGCTCTTCGTGCTGGCGCAGGACAAAGCCGAAATGATGGCCTTCGACGCGTCCAGCGGCGAAGAGGTCAAGCTGCCGGCCCCCGGCGAGATGCACACGGACCTCGACTGGAAGTCGATGCTGCACCTCCTCGGGCCGGTGAACGACGAGCTCGTGATCGCCGGCGCGGCCAAGTCGTTCGAGCTGCGGCTGCGCGACGACAGGGGCCTCTGCTTCCGCGCGAACTACCTGATCGCGTCCGCCTGCCGGGGCGCCGGCCGCGGCGCCATCACGGAGGACTACGCCTACCTGCCCGTGATGGGCGAGGACGACAGCAACCCCCTGGGCGGCCTCGGCGTCTACGACGTGCGGACCTGGAAGGTCGTCGAGCGCCCCGCATGGAAGGAGCCCAACGAGTACGGCAACCTCCTGGTGGCGGGGAACTACCTCATCGTCGCCACGAACAAGATCGCCGTGTACACGGACGTCGAGACACTTCGGAACCAGTACGCCCGGCGCCTGAACCAGAGCCCGCCGCACGCCGAGTCGCTGCTGGAATACGGCGAGACGATGCGGGAGAACGAGCGCCTCGAGGACGCCGGCGAGGCCTACCTGTCGTTCATCCGCGCGGTCGAGGGCGACGCCCGCTACGCCGAGAAGGTCCGCGAGGTGCGCCGCGAGCTGCACGCGATCTTCCTCAAGCGCGGCGACGACGCGGCCAAGCGCAGCGAGGAGGGCGGCCGCCAGGTGGCGGAAGCGACCCGCCAGGTCCAGGACGCCCTGAAGCAGCGCGACGAGGCGGAGAAGAAGGGCGACGAGGAGGCCAAGCGGAACGCTGCGTCCCAGCTCCGTTCCGCGGAGTCGGCGAAGCGCACGGCCGAAGCCGCGAGGAAGGCCGACGCCGAAAAGGCCCTGGAGTGCTACGGCTTCGCGAAGCAGTTCGCCTGGGACCGCGATTCGGAGGCCGAGGCCGTCAAGCGCCTGGCCGGCACCTACGAGGGCCTCGGGCTCTGGCAGGAGGCCGTGAACCAGTACCAGGAACTCATCACGAAGGGCCGCTCGCTGCTCCACCGCGAGCGCGAGGACGTGACCAAGCTGTGGGACCACGCGGCCCGCCGCATCGACGACATCGTCTCGAAGGCGCCCGGAGCCTACAGCGAGGTCGAGAAGCAGGCCGCCGAGGCCCTGAAGAAGGTCAAGGACGAGAGCGTCGACGGACTGCGCGACGTGATGGACCGCTTCCCGAACTCGAAGGCTGCCCGTGAGGCCTTCGGGAAGATGCGCGACGCGCTCCTCAAGCAGGGGAAGCTCGACAAGCTCCGCGCCCTCTACGGCGATTTCCAGGACCGCTTCAAGCTGAAGCTCAACTTCGACGCCTACAAGGAGCTCCTCGAACTGCTCGAGAAGCTCGGCGACCTCGACCGCCTCAAGTTCGAACTCGGCCGCTTCGGCGAGCGCTTCGCCGACGAGTCGCTCGTGCGCGACGGGGGCGTCGAGGAGCCGGTGAAGGAGTACGTGGAACGGCGCCTGGCCGAGCTGGCGCGCCGGCCTCGGCCCGAGACGTCCCTGAAGGGGCCGCTCCGCCTGGTGGGCGAGCTCGAGCCGGTCAAGCCGTCCTTCGACCCGCAGGGCGTCGCCACCGGGCACCAGCCGCTCTGCCCGATCGGGGCGGAGCCGGGGACCCTCGGGGCGGACCGCGAGCTCTTCAAGCGCGGCTCGACGGTGGAGCTCTGGGACCTGAAGGCGAAGACGCGCCTCTGGGCGCGCCCGCATCCGGGCGCCTGGCTGGGCGTGCTCTACGGCGACGCTCCCCAGGGCCTCTCGGTCCTCTTCGTCAAGCAGGGCTCGCCCGCCGAGAAGGCCGGCGTCAAGAAGGACGACCTGCTCCTGTCGGTCGACGGGGTTCCGCTGCGCTGCGCGACGGCCGGCGAGCTCTTCTCGGGGCTCGCCCCGGGTGCCTCGGTGGAGATCGCCGCCCGCCGCGCCGGCGCGGACCTGAAGATCCGCGCCACCCTCTCGGCGATGCCGGCGGACCTCCGCCCCGCGATCGTGGGCGCGTCGTACACCCGCGAAGGGGCCCTGGCGGTGGCCTGGGAGGACCAGCTGGCGTCGATCGACCTGGCGACGGGCGAGGTGCAGTGGACGTTCCGGGTCTCGCGCGACCGCTTCCACTTCCACGCCTTCCACGCGACCGAAGGGCGGCTGTATTTGTACGAGGCGATCCGGAGCGACCGCTATGCCGACCCGATGCGGCTGCCGTCGCCCGGGGCTCCGGTGCTCTTCAAGCCCGACGAGGCGCACCATCTGCTCTTCTGCCTGAGCGACTTCACCGGCGAGGTCCTCTGGGCCCGGAAGTTCCCCTTCGAGGCCGCCAACCCGTTCCAGGAGTTCCGGATCGAGTTCATGGGGAAGTACTTCGCCGACCACGTGAGCTTCCTGCACATGAGCTCGCGGGCCGGCATGTACGAGTGGTCGCTCTGGCTGATCCCCGCCCAGGCGGGGGCCCGGGCGGAGGGCGCGGCGCTCCGGGAGCCGCAGCGCCGCCCGCTGCTGGGTCAGAAGCTGGCGCACGCGGTGGACGAGGAAAACGGCGTGTTCTACTACGTCGCGGACATCCCCGAGCGCCGCGACCGGACCCTGTACAGCCTCAACCTCAACCCCTCGCGCACGAGCTTCAAGCCCGTGGAGATTCCCCTGCAGCAGAAGTTCATGCCCCAGAACTTCAACTACAGCACCTGCGCGCTGGCGGCCGACCGCGACTACATCGCGCTGGTCGTCTCGCCCCCGCAGGCCGGCGCGGATCACAAGATCTGGGTGTGGAAGACGGCGGACCTGAAGGACCGCTCCGTGTCGCTCCTGGAGGGGCGGACGCTCCCGGTCAACCGGCCCGCCGGGCTGGGCATCGGCGCGGACGGGATGCTCTACGTCTACAACGTGCCCCGGGAGAAGGTCGGAGGCGGCACGTCCGGACGGGCCTACATCACGGCGTTCCGCCTGAAATCGGCGACGGGCGTCGAGCCGGCCTGGGACGCCAAGGCGCCCCTGATGAACGACACGACGCTGGCGACGATGACGCACGACGCGGGCAACTTCGAAATCCTGTCGACGCCCCGCGCCTCGCAGCCGGGCGAGTCCGGCGAGAAGCCGATCGTGATCGTCTACGACCGCCAGGCCGAAGGATACGTGCGCCTGGACCGGACGGACCTGGTCCTCCCGTCGGACACGCCGGGCGAGCTGGCGGCCCCCGCGGTCGCCTGGCGCGGGCGAATCTACCTCATGTCCACGAAGTCGCTGGAGATCTACGGCGACTAGGAAGCGGCCCTGAGGAGTGACGCCTACTTGGCGGTGCCGATCAGGCCGATGATCGTCCGGATGTCCTCGTCCGGCCAGTCGAGCGAGATGCCGAGGAAGTAGCCCGGATCTTTCCCGATCCGGTCGAAGCCGCCGACGAACTGGATCCGGCTCAGCAGGGTCTCATACCAGCTCCCCCGTCGAATCCAGAGGGGGAAGTTGATCCAGGCCCGCACCAGGGGCCCCGAAATGCCCTCGTCGATGTCCTCCCGGGCGACGCTGCCGTAGGCGTCGCGGGCCATCACGGTGAACTTCACCGGGTACGTGAAGACGCCCCAGTCGTCCCAGGTGAAGTCGAGCGCGCCGCCGGGCTTGCCTTCCAGCAGGCCGCCCCGCACCGTCAGGTGCTGGTCGAGCATCCACTTGGCCCGGTAGCCGACGTAGAAGTCCGCCTTGAAGAAGGTCTCGCTCTCGTCCTTCTTGATCTGGTTCTTGAACGTGATGGCGGTCTCGGTCTTGTCCAGGGCCCAGATGGCCGCGCCGGCGTAGATGAACTTGTCCTCGTCCGGCCCGATCCGGATGCCCAGGTGGGCGATGGAGCTCTTGGTGTCCGGGAACCTCTCGTAGTCGGTGGCCACCTCGAGGACCGCGCGCGAGGCGCGGCTGAAGAAGCGGTCGAGGTCGTCCAGGGTCCGCCGGGCCTGCTCGTAGAGCTCGTCGTCCTGGAGGAGGCGGCCCACGGAGCCTTCGCCGGTCTCCAGCTTGCCGCCGATGTTCCGGATCGACTCGCTGGCCTTCTCGACGTTGTCGATGGTCGACTTGAGCTTGTCGCCCATCTCCTTGTCGTTGACCATCTTCCCGAGCGCGCCTTCTCCCTTCTTGACGGAGTCCGTGATCTCCTTGAGGTTCTTGCTGGTGTCCTCGACGTTCGTGATGATGCGGTCCAGCTTCTCCGTCATCTTCTTGTCGTTGAGGAACGCGCCCGCCGGGCCCTGCGCGTGGTCGAGCTTGTCGGTGATCTTGTTGGTCAGGTCGGTCAGGTTCTTGGTGACGTTGTCGCCGACCTTCTTGATCTCCGTGCGGGCGTCCGTGATGGTGGTGACGAGTTCCTTGTGAAGCTCGTCGCTCTTGAGGAGCTTGCTGATGGTGCCCTGGCCGTTCTTGATCGTCTCGGAGACGTCCTTCAGGTTGGCGATCAGCTGCCGCAGGTTCTCCCGGTTCTCGTCGACCAGTTCGCCCACCACTTCCAGGCCCGGCTGCGACTTGCCCGTGAGCTGTTCGGTGAGCAGCAGGGGAGGTTCCTTCTTCCCCCGGCGGATCGAGACGATGTTGCCGCCGAGCACGGAGGACGACTCGACCAGGATCTCCGCGTCCTGGTAGAGGATGATCGGCTCGTCGACGTTAGCAGTGACGAGCACGCCCCGCACCGGATGAAGGGTGACGGAGTCCACGCGTCCGAAGAGGATGCCGTCCACACGCACGTCGGCGCCGGCCTTGAGGCCCATCGCGCGCTCGAAGTGGATGGTCAGCTTCTGGGGATGGGCGAACGGCTTCCAGTTCTTCACCAGGAGGGTGCCGAAGCCCAGGATCACCAGGGCGACGAAGAAGACGAAGCCGAGCCAGCCCCCCTTATTCATGCGGGTGTCCTCGTCAGGGGGCCCTCGGACTCGCCGTAGATGAATTGTTTGATGAACGGGTCTTCGCTCGCGCGGAACTCGTCGGGCGTGCCGACCTTGAGGATCTTTCCCTTGAGCAGCATCGCCATGCGGTTGGAGACCCGGAACGCGCTGCTCATGTCGTGCGTCACCAGGACGGAGGTGACGCCGAGCTTCTTCTGCATGTCGAGGATGAGGTCGTTGATGGTGCGGCCCATCACGGGATCCAGTCCCGCCGTCGGCTCGTCGTAGAGGATGATCGCCGGGTTGCGGATGATGGCGCGCGCCAGGCCGACGCGCTTCTTCATGCCGCCCGAAATCTCCGAGGGCAGCTTCTGGCTCGCCTCGCTCAGGCCCACCAGGACGAGCTTCTCCTCGACGCGCCGCCGGACCTCGTCCTCCGCGATCCGTTCATGCTCCCGGAGGGGAAGCGCCACGTTCTCGAAGACGGACAGCGAGTTCAGGAGCGCCGATCCCTGGAAGCAGAAGCCGATCTTCCGCCGGGCCGTCTCGAGGGAGCCGTGGTTGGTATTGGTGACGTCCACGCCGTCCACCTTCACGCAGCCCCGGTCGGGCTTCATCAGGCCGACGATGTGCTTCAGGGTCACGCTCTTGCCGGCGCCCGAGCCGCCCATGATGGACATCGTCTCGCCCTTCTGGATGGCGAGCGAAACCCCGTCCAGGACCGTGCGGCCGCTGAGGGTCTTGGTGAGGTCGCAGAGTTCGATTGCCGCCGGGGCCATCATGGGGCGATAGCTGATCGGCGTCGGATGGGCGACGGACGGAGTTTCGTTGGTCCCTTCCACTGGGGTAACTATAGCATTGATCGGCATGGATCGGTTCAGGGACAGGAAAACGGGCTTGCGGGGCTCACCAGATCATCCAGGTGAGCAGGTAATCGAACACGAGGATCAGCATGAAGCTGATGACGACCGAGCGGAGCGTGGCACGGCCGACGCCGGCGGGGCCGCCGTCCGCCCGCAGCCCCTGGGCGCAGGCGACGATCGAGATGGTGGTCCCGAAGAGGAAGGACTTCAGGAGCCCCCCGTAGATGTCCTTCAGCTTGAGGGCGTCGCGGCCGTTCTTGAGGAAGATCTCGAGGTCGACGTCGAAGTTCGAGCGGGCCACCAGCGCGCCGCCGGCGATGCCGATCACGTTGGCGTAGGTCGTCAGGGCCACCGCCGCCAGGGACAGGGCGATCAGCCGGGGCATGACGAGGTAGTACACCGGATCGATCGACATGACCTCGAGGGCGTCGACCTCCTCCGAGACCTTCATGGTGCCGATCTCGGCCGCGTAGGTGGATCCCACCAGGCCGGCGAGGGAGAGGCACGTGAAGACCGGGCCCATTTCGCGGCACATGCCGATGGTGACGATGTATCCGAGCGAGCTCTCCTGCCCGAAGTCGCGCAGCACCTGGCCGGTCTGCAGCGACACGATCATGCCGGTGAAGAGGGCGGTGATGAACACGACGGGGAGGCTGCCCAGGGTGGTCAGGGCCAGCTGCTGGATCATCTCCCGGCGCTTGCGCCCCAGCAGGGGGATCTGCCCCGCAGCCCGGAGGAAGAGATCCAGGGTGTAGCCGGCTCCCGCGCAGGAGTTCTCGAACCAGCGTTGCGCCTTGACGATCGCGGCAACCATCAGCGGTACAGACCTTTCTCGCGGAGGTAGCGTTCCACGGAATCGGGCACGAGGTAGCGGACCGAGAGGCCCTGCCGGACGCGGTCGCGGATCTCGCTGCTCGAGATTTCCAGGAGCGGTGCTCTTACTATATGGTCTTTCGGCATTTTTGGGGGAACCCTGTCGCCCGGACGGGGGAGGATGATGAAGGAGGCCAGTCCCCGCACCTCCTCGATGGATTTCCAGCGGGGCAGCAGGCGGGCCGCGTCCGCCCCCAGAATCCAGAAGAGGCTCGCCTTCGTCCGCCGCTTCAGCTCCCGGAGCGTGTCGACGGTGTAGGAGACGCCTCCCCGGCGCAGCTCGAGATCGGTGGCTTTGAAGAGGGGGTTTCCTTTCAGCGCCCGCCGCAGCATGGCCCAGCGGTCGCGCGCGGGGGCGAGGCCGTTGCCGTTCTTGAGGGGGGACAGCGCGGCGGGAATGAACAGCACCCGATCCAGCCCCACGGCTTCCGCCGCCCGGGTTGCGGAAATCAGGTGGCCGTGGTGGATTGGGTTGAAACTTCCGCCGAGAAGTCCCAGCTTCATGGGGCGTTCATTTGGGGGAGGACCGGATTATAGCCCTCCCGGGGGCCTGCTTGCAAAGCCTTTGCGGGCCGTGGTATAGTGCCCCGACATGCCGCTCGCGGATGAAGTGCTGAGGGGCGATTTCCTGGCGATCAGCAGGGGAATTTCCCTCGTGGAGAACGGCGCGCCGGAGGCCCGTGAGGTCCTGGACGCGCTGGCCCCCAAGGTCGGAACCGCCCTCCGGATCGGGCTGACGGGGCCCCCCGGGGTCGGCAAGTCCACGACGGTCGACGAGCTGACGGCGGCGTACACGGCCCGCGGGGAGAAGGTGTCGATCATCGCGGTCGACCCGACGAGCCCGTTCACCGGCGGGGCGCTGCTGGGCGACCGGATCCGGATGGCGAAGATGGCCGAAGGCGGCCGGGTCTTCATGAGGTCGATGGCCACCCGGGGGACCGCGGGCGGGCTCGCCCGGACGACCCAGGACGCCGCCGATCTCCTGGACGCCTCGGGCCGCACGGTCATCCTGATCGAGACCGTCGGCGTGGGGCAGTCGGAGATCGAGATCTCGAGGGCGTCGGACTGCGTCGTCGTGATGCTCTCTCCGGAGTCGGGGGACGGCATCCAGGCGATGAAGTCGGGTCTCCTGGAGATCGCCGACATCATCGCGATCAACAAGGCCGACCGCGGAGGCGCGGATCGGCTGGAGCACGATTTGAAGACGGCGTTCGAGCTGGGACTGCGGAACCGTCGGGACCTTCCGATCGTGACCATGGAGGCGATCCGGGGGAAGGGCATCCCGGAGCTGGTGGCCGCGATCGACAAGCTCGTGGAAGCCCGGCGGGCCGACGGCAATTTCCAGGCACGGCGTCGTGAGAACATGGAGGATCGGATCAAGCAGATCGCGGAGTTCCTGATCCAGAAGAATCTCTGGGACGGCAGCGGTGCCGACCGCAAGGTGGCGCAGGCCGTCGACAGCGTGCTGGCCCACCGCCAGTCGCCCTACCAGGGGGCGCAGGACCTGGTCCGGGAGGTGCTCCGATGAGCCCGTCGCTGCCCAGCCGCTCGCGCTTCCCGGGGACCGTCGTTCCCGCCGACAAGGTCGTCTACCGTCCGGAGGACCGCACGGGCGCGGACCAGGCCCGCGACCTGGGCGAGCCCGGGGAGTACCCGTTCACCCGCGGCCCCTACAAGACGATGTACCGCGGCAAGGTCTGGACCATGCGGATGTTCTCCGGGTTCGGCACCGCGGCCGACACCAACAAGCGCTTCCTCTACCTCCTCGAGCACGGGCAGACCGGGCTCTCGACCGCCTTCGACATGCCGACCCTGATGGGCTACGACTCGGACCACGCCCGCTCCAAGGGCGAGGTCGGGCGGGAGGGCGTGGCGCTCTGCACCCTGGAGAACATGGAGACGCTGTTCCGGGGCATCCCGATGGGCGAAGTGTCGACCTCCATGACCATCAACCCCACCGCGATGATCCTGATGGCCTTCTACATCGCGACGGCGGAGCGGCAGGGCGTCCCGGCGGAGAAACTCCGGGGGACGATCCAGAACGACATCCTCAAGGAGTACATCGCCCAGAAGGAGTGGATCTTCCCCCCGCTCCCGTCGATGCGCATCATCACGGACATGATGGCGTTCTGCGCCGACCATGTGCCGAAGTGGAACACGATCTCGGTGTCGGGCTACCACATCCGCGAGGCAGGCTCGACGGCGCTGCAGGAGCTCGCGTTCACGCTGATGGACGGGTTCACCTACGTGGAGTTTGGAGTGAAGGCCGGCATCCCGGTGGATAAGTTCGCGCCCCGGCTGTCGTTCTTCTTCAACTCCCACATGAACTTCTTCGAGGAGATCGCGAAGTTCCGAGCCGCCCGCCGCATCTGGGCGCGCCGCCTCAAGGAACGCTACGGCGCCCAGAACCCGGAGAGCTGGCGCCTGCGCTTCCACACGCAGACCGCGGGCTGCTCGCTGACCGCCCAGCAGCCCGAGAACAACATCGTCCGGACGGCCGTCGAGGCCCTCGCGGGCGTCCTGGGCGGCACCCAGTCCCTGCACACCAACTCGATGGACGAGGCGCTCGCCCTGCCCACCGAGGAGGCCGTGAAAATCGCGCTGCGCACCCAGCAGATCCTGGCCCACGAGTCCGGGCTCACCGAGCGCGTGGACCCGCTGGCGGGCGCCCACTTCATCGAGTCCCTCACGGACCGCATGGAGGTCGAGTGCGAGAAGATCTTCCAGGAGATTGAGCGCCGAGGCGGCATGGTGGCGGCGATCGAGCAGGGCTATCCGCAGCTCGAGATCGCCAAGGCCGCCTACCAGTTCCAGAAGGACGTGGAAGAGCGGCGCTACATCAACATCGGCGTGAACGATTTCGTCGAGAAGGACGAGAAGCCGATGCCGACCCTCAAGATCGACCCCAGGGTGGAGCGGGACCAGATTGAGGACGTCCGCAAGTTCAAAGAGAAGCGCGACGGGGGCGCCGTGCGCCTGTCGCTGGAAACCATCCGGAAGGCGGCCAAGGACGGCACGAACCTGATGCCCCCGCTCCTGGACGGCGTCAAGCGGGGGGTGACGTTGGGCGAAGTCGTCGACACGTTGAAGGTGGAATTCGGCGAATGGCGCGAGCCGCCGATCTATTGGTAACTTCGATGAAGCAAGCGAGCCAGAGGAAGTTCCGGATCATCGTGGCGAAGCCCGGGCTGGACGGTCACGATCGCGGCGCCAAGGTGGTGGCGGCCGCGCTCCGCGACGCCGGTTTCGAGGTCATCTACACGGGGCTGCACCAGACCTGCGACATGATCGTGAACGCCGCCCTCCAGGAGGACGCCGACGCCGTCTGCGTCTCCATCCTTTCGGGCGCCCACATGACGCTCTTCCCGGAAATCCTCGAGCTCATGAAGCAGAAGAAGATGAACGACGTGCTGCTCTGCGGCGGCGGCATCATCCCGCCCGACGACGCCGAGGAGCTCTCCAAGCTCGGCGTGGGCCGCCTCTTCGGCCCGGGCACCGACACGCGCGATATCGTCAAGTACCTCCAGGAAGAGATCCCGCGCCGCCGCCCCCGCTAGCCTCCCGAAGGCCCACAATCCTCACCTGATTGGCCACAGAGCCCTCGGAGCCCTGCAGAGAAGATTCTGCTCTGGGGGCTTTGTGGGCTCCGTGGCGAATCCGCCGCACTCCAGACGCTTGGCGGGGATACCCCTCAAGAAGTAGACTTAGGGTGATCCTATGGACGCCATCCGCAGCCGGGTCGACCCGGCCTCCCCCGAGTTCAACGCCAATGCCGCCCATCACCGGCGCCTGGCGCAGCTGCTCCGGGACCGCCTGGCACAAGTGCGCAAGGGAGGTCCGGAGGCCGCCGTCGCGACGCAGCGCAAGCGGGGCAAGCTCCTGGTCCGGGAGCGGATCGACAAGCTGATCGATCCCGAGACTCCCTTTCTCGAGTTGTCCCCTCTCGCGGCCTGGGGCCACCACGACAACGAGGTGCCCGCGGCCGGCATGGTCACGGGGATCGGCCGGATCTCGGGACGCGAGTGCGTCGTCGTCGCCAACGACTCGACCGTGAAGGGCGGGACCTATTTCCCGGAGACCATCCGCAAGCACCTTCGCGCCCAGGAGATCGCCATCGAGAACCGCCTCCCCTGCGTCTACCTGGTGGATTCCGGAGGCGTCTTTCTTCCCCTGCAGGCCGACGTGTTCCCCGACAAGGAGCACTTCGGGCGCATCTTCTTCAACCAGGCGACGATGAGCGCCCTCGGCATCGCGCAGGTCTCGGTCGTGCTGGGGATGTGCACCGCGGGCGGCGCGTACGTGCCCGCGATGTCGGACGAGAACGTCATCGTGCGCGGGGCCGGCACGATCTACCTGGGCGGGCCTCCGCTGGTGAAGGCGGCCACCGGGGAGGACGTCACGGCCGAGGAGCTCGGGGGCGCCGAGATGCACGCGCGCGTCTCCGGGGTCAGCGACCACCTGGCGGAGAACGAAGACCACGCGCTCCGGATCTGCCGAGACATCGTGGCCGGGCTGAACACGACGAAGCCGGCGGGCCTCGACGTGGCGGCGCCCGAGGACCCGGCCTACGCGGCCGAGGAGATCTACGGGCTCCTCCCCCAGGACACCAAACACCCCTTCGACGTGCGCGAGCTGATCGCCCGCCTGGTGGACGGCAGCCGCTTCCACGAGTTCAAGGCCAACTACGGGATCACCCTCGTCTGCGGCCAGGCGCGCTGGTGGGGGTACCCGGTGGGCATCGTCGCCAACAACGGCGTCCTCTTCAGCGAAAGCGCCCTCAAGGGGGCCCACTTCGTCGAACTTTGCTCCAAGCGCCGGATTCCCCTGATCTTCCTCCAGAACATCACCGGCTTCATGGTCGGAAAGCGCTACGAGCAGGGCGGCATCACCCGGGACGGCGCCAAGATGGTCCAGGCGGTCGCGACCGCGGCGGTTCCCAAGATCACCGTCATCGTGGGGGCCTCCCACGGGGCGGGAAACTATGCCATGTGCGGCCGCGGCTATGGGCCGCGCTTCCTCTACAGCTGGCCGAACGCCCGCATCTCGGTGATGGGCGCCGAGCAGGCGGCCAGCGTTCTCGTGCAGATCAAGCGGGAGCAGCTGGCCCGCGAGAACAAGACGCTCTCCGCGGAGGAGGCGAAGGCCATCGCCGACCCGGTGCTGGCGAAGTACGAGCGGGAAGGGGACCCCTACTTCGGCAGCGCCAATCTCTGGGACGACGGCATCATCGATCCGGCGCAGACGCGCGCCGTGGTGGCCCTCTCGCTCTCGGCCGCCCTGAACGTGCCGATTTCCGAGAACCCCGCCCCGGTCTTCCGGATGTGATCGCATGGAAACGATTCGGATCGAGACCAAGGACGCCGTGGCGACCGTCCGGCTCCAGCGGCCGGAGGTCCGCAATGCGCTCAACGAGGTCCTGATCGCCGAACTGACGCAGGCCTTCGCCACGCTCCCGGAGTCCGTCCGCGTGGTCATCCTTGCGGGCGAGGGCACGGCGTTCTGCGCGGGTGCGGATGCGGCCTGGATGAAGAAGAGCGCCGCCACCTCGCGCGAGGAGAACGAGCGCGATGCCGCGGCCCTCGCCGCCCTCCTGAAGGCCATCGACGAATGCCCCCGCCCGGTCCTCGCTCGGGTGCAGGGGGCCGTCCTGGGAGGCGGGGTCGGGCTCGTGGCGGCCTGCGACATCGCGGTCGCCGACGCGGGCGCCCAGTTCGGTTTTCCCGAGGTGCGCCTCGGCCTCATCCCCGCGGTGGTCTCGACGTTCGTCCTGCCCCGCATCGGGGCTCGCTCGGCCCGGCGCTACTTCCTGACGGGCGAGCGCTTCGGCGCCTCGCAGGCGCAGGCGATCGGGCTGCTGCACGAAGTCGTGGCGCCGGATCAGCTGGACGCGGTGATCGACAAGATCGTTCACGAACTGCTGCAGGCGGGCCCGCGGGCGTTGACCGCGGCCAAGGCGCTGCTCCGCGACGTCACGGGCCTGCCCCGCGATCAGGCGATTGCGGAGACGATCCGGGCGATCGCGGCGATTCGGGTTTCGCCCGAAGCCCAGGAAGGGCTCGCTGCCTTCCTGGAGAAACGGAAGCCGCGCTGGCCATGAAAGTTCTCGTCGCGAATCGGGGCGAGATCGCCTGCCGCATCCTGCGGACCTTGAAGGAGATGGCGGTTCCGTCCGTGGCCGTCTTCACGGAGCCCGACGAGAACGCCCCTCACGTGCATCTCGCGGACGAGGCGCTGGCCCTGGGGAAGCCGGACCGCTACCTGTCGGCGGAAGCCCTGGTCGACGCGGCGCGCAAGAGCGGCGCGACGGCCGTGCATCCGGGCTACGGCTTCCTCTCGCAGTGCGCCGCGTTCGTCCGGGCCTGCGAGGCCGCGGGGCTGACGTTTATCGGGCCCGGCGCGGAATCCATGGAGATGCTGGGCGACAAGCGCGCCTCCCGCGCGGCGGCGACGCGCCTGGGGATCCCGCTGGTCCCCGGGGCCCAGGAGGCGGACAACCCGGCGGTCGCGAAGGAGTCCGCGGAGAAGCTCGGCTATCCGGTGCTGCTGAAGGCGGCAGGCGGGGGCGGCGGCCGGGGCATGAGGCTCGTCCGCAGTCGGGACGAGCTCGCCGAAGCCCACGAAGCCGCCAAGCGGGAAGCAAAGGCGTCCTTCGCGGACGACCGCCTGATCCTCGAGAAGTACATCTCGCCCGCCCGCCACGTCGAGGTGCAGATCCTCGGCAACGGGCGCGACGTGGTCGCGCTCGGCGAGCGGGAGTGCAGCCTGCAGCGGCGCTACCAGAAAGTCATCGAGGAAGCACCGGCGTCCCGGATCGGAGCCGAGACTCGGCGCGCCATGTTCGACGCCGCGGCCCGGCTCGGGAGGGACGCGAAGTACCGGAGTGCCGGCACGGTCGAATTCCTGGTCTCGGCGGACGGTTCGTTCTACTTCCTCGAGGTCAACACCCGGCTCCAGGTCGAGCACCCGGTGACCGAGCTCATCACCGGCATCGACATCGTAAAAGCCCAGGTCGAGGTGGCACAGGGCGGCAGTCTCCCGGAAGCCGTGGCGCCGCGGGGGCACGCCATCGAGGCGCGGTTGAACGCCGAAGATCCCTATCACGACTTTTTGCCGCAGGCCGGGCCGATCCTGATGCTGCAGTGGCCCAATCGCCCCGGCGTCCGCATCGACTCCGGGATCCGGGAAGGGCAGGAGATCTCGACCAACTACGACTCCCTGCTGGCGAAGATCATCGCGTGGGGCGCCGATCGCGAAAGCGCTCGGCGCCGTCTCGTCGAGACGCTCCGGGAGATCACGCTCCTGGGCATCATGACCAACCAGTCGTTTCTCCTCCAGCTCCTGGAGAGCGACGCCTTCAGGAAGGGCGACACCTTCACGACGACATTGGAAGAGCGCGAGTGGCCCGAGCCTCCGCTTCCCGAGGAGATTCTTTCGGCCGCCCGTCGCTGGATCGCCTCCCGGCCGGCGCCGCAGAACGGGTCGGCTGCGCTCCCCACGCCGTGGGACTCCCTCGGCGGATTCCGGGTGGGCTCATGAGCTGGATCGAGGTCGTCGTCGGAGGGGTCAAGAGCCGGGTCGCGGTCGTCCGCGCCCGCGACGGGGTGTGGATCTCCTGGCGGGGCACGACCCGCTACGTCGGGCCCGAGCGGCGCTCGGCCGCGGCGCAGGCGGAGGCTGACCGCGACGTCCGCGCTCCGATGACCGGACGCGTCACCAAGGTCGCGGCGGCGCCGGGGACGAAGGTCCGCCGCGGCGAGGTGCTGGTGGTCCTCGAGGCCATGAAGATGGAATACCGGCTCGTCTCGCCGCGTGACGGTAGTGTGGAGTCGCTGGGGTGCAAGGAGGGCGATCGCGTGGACCTCGGAAAGGTGCTCGTGACGCTGGCGCCGTGATCCGGATCGTCGAAGTCGGGCCGCGGGACGGGCTTCAGAGCGAAGCCGCCTCGATCCCCACGGAGCTGAAGGTCGCCTACATCGACGCGCTCTCCGGCGCGGGCCTGCCCGAGATCGAGGTCAGCGCCTTCGTCTCTCCGAAGTGGGTCCCGCAGCTCGCCGACGCCGAAGAAGTCTTTCGTCGCATCCAGCGCCGTCCCGGGGTGCTGTATTCCGCGCTCGTCCCCAACGAGAAAGGGATGGAACGCGCGCTGGCGGCCAAGGTGGACAAGGTCGCGGTCTTCACCGCCGCGAGCGAAACCTTCAACCGAAAGAACATCAACGCCACGATCCGGGAATCCATCGACCGCTTCGCCCCCGTGATCGAACGGGCCCGCGCGGCCAAGATTCCGGTGCGGGGCTACGTCTCCACGGCGTTCTGGTGCCCCTACGAAGGCCGCGTGGCGCCGGCGAAGACCGTCGAGGTCTGCCGCGCGCTGATCGATGCGGGCGTCGACGAGATCTCGATCGGTGATACGATCGGAAAGGCGGTTCCCGACGAAGTCCGGCAGCTGCTCGACGCGATCCTGCCGAGCATCCCGCCGGCGCAGCTCGCGCTGCATTTCCATGACACGTACCACCACGCGGTCGAGAACGTGCTCGCCTCGTGGAAGCGGGGCGTTGAAACCTTCGATTCGAGCGCGGGCGGCATCGGCGGCTGCCCCTATGCCCCGGGTGCGTCCGGCAACGTGGCCACGGAGGCGCTGATCGGCGCGCTCCGGACGGCCGGAGCCGACGTGCCGGGCGACCTGGGTGCGATCGCCGAGGCCCGGCGCCTGATCGCCCCCGCCCTCGGTCGGTCCTGACGCCCACGCGATATACTGGGGACCGCGCAACTTCTTCGCCGCCGGGGCGGTTGTGAATGTATTGGAGCGGAGATTTAAGGAAGATTCGATGAAACGCCTTGCCGCCGTCGTCAGCCTCCTCGTCGCGACCGCCTTCGCGCCCCTGCCGGCCGCGGCCCGCGCCGGAGCGCCCGCGGGCGACTCGTACTATCCCCTCGCCAAGGGGGCGAAGTGGGTCTACAGCACCGACTACGCGGACGACACCGAGCTCGTCCACGAAGTCATCGCGACCGAGAAGGTCGGGAACGTCGACTGTTTCGTCGTCGAGCACAAGACGGTCAGTCCGACCCTGGGGAGCCGGATGATGCGGAAGGAGTGGCTCGCCGCGGACGCGGACGGCGTGATGATCCACAAGCTGCAGCGGGGCCGCAGCGAGATGGAGGTGGTGAAGCCCTTCTACAAGGTGAAGCACACCATGCGCAAGGACGAGGAGTGGAAGGGCGACGTCAAGGCCGAGGAGAATCCTCCGCAGTACACGATCCGGGTCGAGGAGGAGGCCGACGTCGAGGTGCCTGCCGGGAAGTACAAGGCCTGGAAGGTCCACGTCAAGATCGAGTCGGGCACCCGGCACGGGGCGGAAAGCACCGAGTGGTACGCCAAGAACGTGGGCCTCGTGAAGGCCGACATCACCATCAAGGCGGGCGGCGAGGAGTTCACGATGGTGACGGAGCTGAAGAAGTTCGAGGCCGGGAAGTAGTCGTCCAGATCGCTCTGGCTTCCGTCCAAAAAACGCCGATATAATACCGGTATGAAACGGGTCGGCGTCCGGCTGGCCCGGGGGATCGTCGTGGCGGCCGTGGTGTTGGCGGGCGGTCCACTGAGCGATCCCGCTCCTTCCCGCACCACTCGCGCGCTGGCGCTCGTCCGGGCCCAGGATTTCACCCCCATCTTCGACGTGGCGGGGAAGCGGGTCAGCGCGTTCTTCGACCCCTCGAAGGAAAAGCTCTTCCTGGAGGAGGTCTTCAGCCTCTCGGGGAAGTGGAAAGCCGTGACCCGGGGCCGGGACTCCTACGAGCGCTACATCCGGAAGGTCTTCGAGGAGAAGGTCTTCAGCGCGCGGGACTTCGACCAGGTCCTCGAGCAGGTCCGCTCCGACTACCTCTACGGGATGGCCGCGGCGGAGAACCGGCTGCTGGTCGCGCTCTACGACGACATCCATCCGTCGAGGCCCGATCTGAGCTTCGAGGCGTTCCGCTCGCAGTACGGGACGCTGGCGGCGGCGATCGCGCCGCACGTGCTGCGGGACCTGGGCATGAACGTGATCTCCTTCGTGGGGAGCGACGCGGCCGCCGTGCTGCTGGTGGGCGCCCTCAGCTCCGCGGGGATCCTGGGGACCTCCGTGGCGGCGGGGACCGCCGGGGGCCCGGTGACGTTCGGGATCAGCCTGGTCGCGGGCCTGATCGCGGGCATCGCGCTGGACGCGGTGGTTGGAGACGTCTACGAGGACGCAGCCCGCATGGAAGTGCGGCGGCACGTCAACGGCATCCGGAACCAGATGATCGACGGCGTCCACGACGCGCTCGTGAAGGCGCTGCTGGCCTATCGCCTGCTGCAGGAGCGCTGCGTCGTGGCGCTCTACGAAGGAGGACCGCATGAACGCCTTGATCGTCGTCCTTAGCCTCTGCTGCGCCCAGTCCGCGGCGGCGCGGCGCGTGGCCCGGGAAGTGGTCGAGTCGTTCGGCCGGGAGGCGGTCGAGGCCGCGGAGCCGCGGGTCGCCCGGCTGGTCGAGGCCTACGGCGAGGAAGCCGTCACGGTGCTTCGGAAGGTCGGCCCCTCGGGCGTGCAGGCGATGGAGCGCTTCGGCGCCCCGAGCCTGAAGATCCTCGCGCGCTGGGGCGACGACGGCGTCCGGCTGCTGGCCGTGGAGGGGGAGTCGGCCGTCGCCGCGATGGCCAAGTACGGCGACGAGGCGGTCGAGCTGATGATCCGGCACCCCGGGGTGGGCCGGGACCTCCTGGCCCAGTTCGGCGCGCAGGCCCTGCGTCGGCCCCTGACGACGGAAAGCGTGGTGACGCTGAACCGGCTGGCCGAGCCCATCCGGGCCTCGGGGCGCTCGGCGGAGATCCTGGCGGTGGTCGAGAAGTTCGGCGACCGCGCGTGCGACTTCCTCTGGCGGAACAAGGGGACCATCTTCCTCACGGCCGTCCTGACGGCCTTCCTGAACGATCCGCAGCCCTACCTGGACGGAGTGAAGCAGCTCGTGGTCCAGCCCGCCACCCAGGTGGCGCATGATGCGGCCGCGCGAACGAACTGGACGCTGGTCGTGATCGTCACGATCCTGCTCGTCGCCGGCTGGCTGGGAATCCGCTGGAGCTGGTCCGCGAGGCAGTCCCGGCCGGTATCTCCTTGACTCCCCCTGGGGGGCTCCCTAGAATGTCGCTCGACGTCCCGGCCTGATGGGGCTGTAGCTCAGTTGGGAGAGCGCGTGAATGGCATTCACGAGGCCGAGGGTTCGACCCCCTTCAGCTCCACCAGGCCGGGACTTCGAAATTCATTTCCCGCGGCCCTCACGGCGCCCCCGAACGCGTCAAATATAGTAGCAACGCTCGACCGGAGGTGGCCTTGATCGGCGTGATTCTGGCGCTGGGAAGTTTCGCGTTGTCGGCGCCGCAGGATACGGCCGACGACGCCAAGATCCGCACCCTCATCGAGCTGCTGGGGGCGGACTTCCTCGAGGAGCGCGAGCCCGCCCGCAAGGCGCTGGAGAAAGCGGGCAAGGCCGCCGAGCCCCGCCTGGTCGAATCCCTCTCCCATCCCGACCACCGCGTGCGCCGCACCTGCCTTGAACTCCTCCTGCTGCTGAAGTCGACCTCCGCCCTGAAGCGGGCCGCAGAGCTCTTTATCAACGACGAAGACGTGAGCGTCCGCGAGGCTGCCTTCCGGCTCCTGCAGGCGTTGGGCAAGGACGCCGAGGACGCGCTGACCGGCGCGCTGTCGAGCCCGCAGGCGGAATACCGGCGGGGGGCCATCCAGACGCTCATGAGCTTCCAGAGCCAGAAGTGCGTCTCCAAAGTGGCGGAGATCTACGACCGGGAGCAGGACAAGACGGTCAAGGACGCCGCCTGGAAGTGCCTGCTGGCCTCGGGCAAGGCGGCGGAGCCGTATCTGGTGAAGTACCTCCAGGATCAGGACGCCCAGGTGCGGAAGGACGCGCTGTCGGGGCTCAAGGGGTCCCAGGACAAGCAGACACTCCTGGCGGTGGCGAAGCTCTTCGCCCAGGAGACCGAGGACGTCCCGCTGCATCAGGCCTTCGAGTTTCTCCAGCGCTCCGGGCCGGAGGCCGAGCCCGCGTTCCTGGAAGGGCTGAAGAGCACCCGCGCGTCCACGCGGCTCAAATCGATTCTCGGGCTGAAGGCCATCAAGAGCGAGAAGGCGCTCGCGGCCATCGGCGAGCTGTTCCTGGGCGAATGCCCGCCCGACCTGCGCTCGGCCGCGGCGGATTACCTGAAGGCGCAGGGCCTGCGGGCGGAAGACGTCCTCCTGAAAGGCCTCGAGAGCAAGGAGAACGTGGTCCGCCTGCCCTCGATCCAGACCCTGGGAGAGATCGGGAGCGACAAAGCGCTCCCGAGAATCAGCCGGCTCTTCCGGGAGGAGAAGAACAAGGAAGTCCACGACAGCTGCTTCGACTTCCTGAAGCGCCTGGGCATCCGCGCCGAGGACGATCTCCTGGCGGCGCTGGGGGACGAGAACAAGGACATCCGCAAGCAGGCCGTCGTGGCGCTCGGGGACGCGCAGTCCGTGCGGGCGATTCCGAGGCTGATCGATTTCATGACGGAGCTCGATCCCGCCATGAAGGAGGTCTCGGAGGCCGCCCTCGCCTCGATCGGGCCGAAGGCGATCGACGAGGTCGGCAAGGCGGTCGCGGCGGGGCGGCTCCGGAAGCCCGTGGCCGATTCGATCGAGGCGTACTACACGCGCGGGGAAGTGGAGCGGCTCCTGGAAGCCCAGCTCGGCGAGGACGAGTCGACGGGCTTCTACGACGGGCAGTTCAAGGACCTGGAGGCCTTCGGACGCGAGAAGGCGGTCCCCGTGCTGATCCGGATCCTGAGCGAGCGAAAGTACGCGTTCCGGCGGGGCCACCGGCACGACAAGCCCGAGTATTTCGCGCGGGCCATGAAGGAACTGGCGGTCATGGCGCTGGGGGAGATCGGCGGCGACGGCGTGCTCCCGGCGCTGCAGGCCTTCGCGGCGGACAGCTCCCAGATGCAGCTGTCGCGGCGGGTCCGCGAGGAGACCCTGGTGGCGCTGCACCGGCAGGGGGACAAAAAGCCGCTCGAGGAGCATCTCCGGGAGATCCGCGCGACCGCGGACAAGATGCTCAAGTCGGAGACGGTCGACCTCAAGGAGGAGGGCTGCGACCAGCTCTTCTCGCTGGGGCTGCTCTACAACCGGCTGAAGCAGTACCCGGAGGCCGGGCAGGCCTACCACGAGCTCCTGGCCGCCGTCGACGAGTACAAGCTGGAGAAGGTCCGGGAGTCCCTGGTCCACACGGCCTATTACAACCTGGCCTGCAACAGCGCGAAGGCGGGCGACAAGGCGAAGTCGGTGGAATGGCTGGAGAAGGCCGTCAAGGCCGGCTTCGTCGACCGGGCGTGGATCCGGAAGGACGGCGATCTGGACGCCATCCGGGAGGAGCCCGGCTACAAGAAACTCCTCTCGGACGACAGCCTCTTCCAGAAAAAGCCCGACGGGTCGGCTCCGGCGGATAAATAATTCACTCCCGAACGTTTCATCCCCAGGAGGAGACGGGTGACGGGGTTGCAACGCGAATTTGAGGCCCAGCTCCGGCGGCACATGGATGCCCTGTACTATGCCGCCCTGGATCTGAGCGGCAATTCGAGCGACGCGGAGGACATTGTCCAGGAAACCGCCATGAAGGGCCTCCGGCGCTTCGACTCCTTCCAGACGGGGACGGACTTCAAGGCCTGGATGATGCGCATCCTGGCCAACACCTACATCGACCTGTACCGCCGCCGCCGCCGCGAGAAGCCGGCGTCGGCGGAGGATGCCGTGACGGCGATCGCCGAGTCGGAGTCGCCTCTGCGGCGCGGAGACCTGGAGTTCCTGCTGCCGGACGACGTGGAGCGGGCGCTGTCGACGCTCCCGGAGGAACAGCGCGCGGCGGTGGTGCTGGTGGACGTGAACGGGTTGACGAACCAGGAGGCGGCCGACGCCCTCGGGTGGCCGCTCGGGACCGTCAACTCGCGGGTGTATCGCGGCCGGGCGGAGCTGCGCCTGGCGCTCCGCCGGACGGCCGACGAACACCGGATGCTGGGTAAGGGGGCCCGATGAACGACGACGAACTCCGCAAGATGCTGCAGAACGCGCTCGCCGGACGGCGGGCGCCGACGGAGGTGCGCGAGCGCATCCTCGGCGCGCTGCGTCCGCGCCGCCGCGTCCTCCTGGTCGTTGCCGCCGCGGCGGCCGCGATCCTGATGGCGGCGGGCGTGCTGGTCCTGCGGCCCCGGCCGGTCGAGCGGCTCAGCCCCACCGTCGCGCGGGCCGTCGAGCAGCACATCCAGAGCCCGGTGTTCGGCCACGCGGCCTCCAGCGCGACGCCGAGGGAGATCGCCCAGACGGTCAGCGAGGCGAGCGGCCGGGACATTCAGATGCCCGGGCTGCGTGACGGCGGCTTCACGCAGATCCAGGCCCACCGCTGCGAGGCGACGGGCTGGGCGCACGTCATCTACGCCAACTCCTGGCTGAAGGTCTCCTGCTTCATCATGGATTCGGAAGGCCTGGACCTGGCGGGCGGGGCGGCGCTGGCGGTGCCGGGGATCGACGCCCGCTCCTACGTGCGGGACCAGTTCTCGGTCGTCGCCGTCCGCGAGTGCGGCCTGGCCAAGATCTGGGTGGCCGACCTGCGGCCGGAGAACCTCGCGTCCATCGCAGTGGACGCCGAGCAGAAACGGCACCAGCTTCAGACGACGGTCCTCTCGGTGACCGACCGGGCGATGGCCCGGCAGGTGGGCGCGATGCTTCAGAGCATCCCGAGCGTTGAGGACGCCCAGGTGGATCCCACCCGGCAGGAGGCCACGGTGAGGTTCGACCGCCGCCGCGTCACGGTAGAGGAGATCTACGCGCTGCTGGCGACCAACGGGTTCGGGGCGAGCCCCCGGGACTGGGAGCACCGCTAGATGCGCGCCATGCTGCTTCTGATCGCCCTCTGGGCGTCGGGGACGTCGCCCCAGGACATCGGCTGGTTCAAGCTCGACCAGGCCAAGGCCGTGGGCGCCCATTCGGGGAAGCTGATCCTCGTCTACGTGGCGTGCGACCCGAAGTCGGGGGCCTCTCCCTGCAGCGGCGGGTCGTGCGAGCGGTCGTTCTCCGATCCCGCGGTCCTGAAGCGTCAGGACGACTTCCACTTCGTCCGCGTCTGCGAGAAGAAGACGGCTCAGGCGCTGCGGGCCTCGCGGGTGCCGGAGGCCATCTTCCTGGACTCGGACGGGGACGAGATCTACCGTTCGGGCTTCACGGACGGCGGCTCCCTGGATCGGGCCATGACGGCGGCGCTGCAGAAGTACGCTCCGCACGACGTCGCCTGGGGCAGCGAGGTGCCCTCGGTGAGCGGGAAGTCGCTCGTCATCGTCGGCTTCGACGACGAGAAGGGCGAAGCCTTGAAGGCGTTCGAGGATAAGACTCTGGTGAAGTATCAGGACCGGATGGACTTCGTGAGGCTCCCCTTCAAGAAGGACGGGGACGTTGCGAAGAAGTGGGGCGTGACCCAGGCGCCGACGATCATCCTTTGCGACGGCACGAAGGAAGCGCCCGACAAGAACACCCTCGAGAAGCTGACGGGCAAGAAGTCGCCGGCGATGCTGAAGGGCGCGATCCTCCGGGCGCTGGCGAAGATCGAGCCGAAGAAGCCGACGCCGACTCTAGCGCCGGGCGCTGGCGAGAAATAGCAGCGCGTGGGCGGTCTTGGCGACCGCCCAATCCGTGCCCGGAACCCACGACCCATCGTCCCCCTGCTCACGAAGCAGGAGCGTCACCCCTTCCAGGCGCCAGTCCGAGCCCCCGATGCGGCTGATCTTCGCGCGCGCGAGCATCGGGCCGAGGATGCCCAGGTACTCGAGTCGCTGGGAGCACCACGGGGCTTCGACCGGGGGAACCGTGCGGAGCGTCCAGAGCCGCTGCAGGTTCGCGAAGCCCCTGCGGAGCGGCGCCTCCAGGGCCTTGAGCTGCTTCTCGTCCATCTTGAGCCGTTCGGGGACGAGGAGCAGGGTCCGGAGCGCCGCGACCTGCGTGAAGAAGGAGCCCTTGCGGGCGCCGCGGAAGCCGAAGGGCCCGGCGCCTCCGAGCTGGGCGGGCCAGGCGGCCGGGACGACGTTCTTCTTGGGGTCGAGCGGGAACGGGGTCGCGTCCTTCTCGAACTCGATGTCCAGGTCGACCGAGCCCTCCTCGTCGATACCCCCGGCGCTGAAGTTCTCGAGACCCGTCTTGAAGACGTCTTCCGGCACCTTCAGGTCGGGGACGGCTGCCAGCGCCTCGAGGGCGAGCGCCGTCAGGGTCAGGTTGGGCGTATCGTTCCGGCCGGTCCCGGGGCCCCAGCCGGCGGCGCGGGGGTCGCGGCGTCGCAGCAGTTCCTCGGCGAGGCGGCGCGCGTCGTCCGCCTCGTCCTTGGTGGGGGATTTGCAGGAGAGCGCGAGGATCTGCTGCCCGAGGAACGCGTTCTCGACCGGCGCCGGGGAGCGGAGCGTCTTCGACGCCGCCACAAGGGCCGAGTCGTCGGGCTTCACGCCGGCGGCCACCAGGGCGCGGACCGCGAGGGCGGTCAGGTGGATCGTGTCGGCGGGCTGCGGCTGGCCCCGCGTGGGCGTCCACGCGCCGTTCTTCTGCTGCTTCTTGAGCCAGTCGGCCGCGCGGGAGATCGCGGTCTCGAGCGACGCCTGGATCTTCGTGGCGTCCAGCTCCAGGTCCTCCTTGAGCTCGATCAAGCCGTGGGTCTCGATCTTCTTCTCGACGGGGCGTCCGTTCTCCCGCTCCTGGCCGCGCACCTTGTACTGCCAGCCGGCCTTCAGAAGGATCCCCTTGGAGACGCTGACCTGGGCGGAGGTCGCGAGGGTGCCCATCTCGTTCTTGGTCGCGACCAGCTTCATCTGGTTGTTCACCAGGTCGCGGCGGATCTCATAGAGCGAGAAGGCCCCGTCGACGGTGGCGATCTCGTCGTCGCCCTTCTTGGCGACCTTGAGGATGTAGCGCCCCTTGGCGGCGACGGGGCGGATCGAGCCGCCGCCCATCATGGTCTCGAAGCCTCCCATGGCGTCGAGGGAGTCCGAGAAGAAGTTGGCCGAGTACTCCCAGCCGACGCCGTTCTTGAAGGGCTCCGGGGGCAGCTGGAAGAGCAGGGGCAGCGGCAGCTCGTCGTAGGAGTCGACCAGGATCCGGTTGGAATGCGACGTGAGCTCGCTGCCGAAGATCAGGAACTTCTGGTCGGGGATCGGCTTGCCCGCCTTGTCGAGGAAGACGTACTCCGCGGCGTGGCCGGCGGCGAGCTTCCACTCGATCTTCCGGAGCCCTTTGTCCTGGGTTCCCTCGACTCGCGCCTGAAGGCGCTCGCTCGGGACAAGCAGGGCGAGCAGGACGAGGAGCGGGAGGGTCAGGAGCCGCATTAGTAGATGAGACAGTCGAGGGGGGACATTTGTTCGGCGCCGCGGGTCAACAGGAGCTCCGGCGGGCCTTCTCGAACTCGATGACCTTGTCCACGATCTGCTCGACCCCCAGGGTGGGCTGGTACCCGATGAGCGACTTGATCTTGGTCAGGTCCGGCACCCGGCGCAGCATGTCCTCGAAGCCCGCCTCGTAGGCGCGCTCGTAGGGGATCTGCTCGATGCGGACCGCAGGGTTGATTCGGTCGCGGATGAGACGGGCCAGGGCGCCGATCGAGATCTCGCGGTCGTTGCCGACGTTGAAGACCTGCCCGTACGCGCGCGGCTCCCGGGACAGCTTGAGGAGCGCGCCCACGACGTCGCCGACCCAGCCGAAGCAGCGCGACTGGTTGCCGTCGCCGAAGACGGTGAGGGGGCCGCCCTCGAGGGCCTGCCGGACGAAGCGGGGGATGACCATGCCGTAGCGTCCGGTCTGGCGGGGCCCGACGGTGTTGAAGAGGCGCACGACGACGGTCGGGACCTTCCGCTCCTTGAAATAGGAGAGGGCGAGGAACTCGTCGACGAGCTTCGACGCCGCATAGGACCAGCGGCCCTTGGAGCTGGGCCCGATGACGCAGTCGTCTTCCTCGGAGAAGGGCACCTTGGCCGATTTTCCGTAGACCTCGCTGGTGGAGGCGACGACGGTGAGCTTCTTCTTCTTGGCCGCGTTGAAGAGGACGATCTCGGTCCCGCGGATGTTGGTCTCGATGGTGCGGACGGGGCTCTCGACGATCTGGAAGACGCCGACCGACGCCGCGAGGTGGAACACGACGTCCGCCTGGTCGATGAGCTCCGCGACGTGCGGGGCGCTGAAGAGGGTGTCGACCACGAGGCGGAACTTCGGGTTCGACCTCAGCCCGGAGACGTTCTCCGCCGCGCCCGTGGACAGGTCGTCGAAGGCCCAGACCTCATGCCCCTCGGCCAACAGCGCCTCGGCGAGGTGAGAGCCGACGAAGCCCGCACCCCCCGTGATGAGGTAGCGCATTGCGTCAGACCAGGGCCTCGGAACGGACCGCCTTAGGGTGCCCGTACTGGGGGTGGTAGTCCTGGAGCGCGCGCACCTCGGTCTTCTTGCGGAGGATTGCCTCGATGCCCTGGACGGCGGCCTGCGCGCCGGCGATCGACGTCACGACGTGGATGCCGTGCGACACCGCGAAGGCGCGGATGCGGCCCTCGTCGGTCTTGCCGCCCTTGCCCATGGGCGTGTTGATGATGAGGTCGATCTCCTTGTTGATGATCAGGTCGATCGCGTTCGGGCGGCCCTCGGCGATCTTGTGGATCGGGCGGATCTTGATGCCGTTGCGCTCGAGGAGCTTGGCGGTCCCGCCGGTGGCGATCAGGTTGAAGCCCAGGTCCTCGAGGCGCTTGGCGATGTAGACGACGTCGCGCTTGTCGGAGTCCTTCACGCTCAGGAAGATGTTCCCCTTGGTGGGCAAGTGGTGGCCCGCGGCGATCTCGGCCTTCGCGTAGGCGCGGCCGAAGTCGACGTCGATCCCCATCACCTCGCCCGTGGACTTCATCTCCGGGCCGAGGATGATGTCGACGCCCTGGAACTTGCGGAAGGGGAAGACGGACTCCTTGACCGAGAAGTGCTTGGGCTCGATCTCCTTCTTGAGCCCGAAGTCGCGGAGCTTCTTGCCGACCATGAGCTTCGCGGCGATCTTCGGGAGCGGCACCCCGATGGCCTTGGACACGAAGGGCGCCGTGCGGGAGGCCCGAGGATTCACCTCGAGGACGTAGACCGTGGAGCCCTTCACGGCGAACTGGATGTTCATAAGGCCGCAGACCTCGAGCTCCTTGGCGAGCGCGACCGTGGCGCGCCGGATGCTGTCGAGCTGGCTGTCCGAGAGGGAGAAGGAGGGGATCGACATGGCGCTGTCGCCCGAGTGGACGCCCGCCATCTCGATGTGCTCCATGATGCCGGCGATGAAGACGTCGTCGCCGTCCGCGAGGGCGTCGACGTCGACTTCGATCGCGTCCTCGATGAACTTGTCGACCAGCACGGGGTGGTCGGGGTTCACGTCGGTGGCTTCCTTGATGTACTTCTCGAGCATCTCCTCATCGTAGCAGATCGCCATGGCGCGGCCGCCCAGCACGTAGCTGGGGCGGACGAGCACCGGGTAGCCCAGCCCCAGCGCGATGTTCTTGGCCTGGGCGAAGTCCACCGCGATCCCCGAGGGGGGCTGCGTCAGCTTGAGCTTGTTGACGGCGGCGGTGAACTTCTCGCGGTCCTCGGCCCGCTCGATCTGCTCGACCGAGGTTCCGAGGATCTTGACGCCGGCATTCAGCAGGGGCCTCGCGAGGTTGAGCGGCGTCTGGCCGCCCAGCTGGACGATGATGCCTTCGGGCTTCATCGTCTCCCAGATGTTGAGGACGTCCTCCTCGGTCAGGGGCTCGAAGAAGAGCTGGTCGCTCGTCTCGTAGTCGGTCGAGACGGTCTCGGGGTTCGAGTTGATCATGATGGTCTCGTAGCCGAGCTCGCGCAGCGCGAACGAGGCGTGGACGCAGCAGTAGTCGAACTCGATGCCCTGGCCGATCCGGTTGGGCCCGCCGCCGAGAATCACGATCTTCTTCCGGTTGGAGACGCGGTGCTCGCTCTCCTTCTCGTAGGTCGAGTAGTAGTAGGGCGTCGCGGCCTCGAACTCCGCCGCGCAGGTGTCGACCAGCTTGTAGGCGGGGAGGATTCCCATCCCCTTCCGCTTCGCCCGCATCTCCTGGGGCGTGATGTTGAGCATCTTTGCGAGCTGGCGGTCGGAGTAGCCCAGCCGCTTGGCCTGGCGGAGCGTGTCGACGTCCGGGTTCTTGAGGATCTCGTTCTCGTGCTGCACGATCTCCTGGATCTGGTGGAGGAACCAGGGGTCGATCTTGGAGAGGTTGAAGATGTCCTCGACGCTCATGCCTCCCTTGAGGGCGTGGCGGACGGCGTAGAGGCGCTCGGTATTCGGGACGATGAGCTTCTCCCGGATCTGGTCCATCGTCATGGGCTTGTCCTTGCGGTCCCAGCCCAGGCCGAAGCGGTCCTGCTCCAGGGAGCGCACGGACTTCTGCAGCGCCTCCTTGAAGGTCCGGCCGATCGACATCGTCTCGCCGACCGACTTCATCTGGATCCCGAGCGTGGCGTTGGCCTCGGGGAACTTCTCGAAGGCCCAGCGCGGCGTCTTGACGACCACGTAGTCGATGGTCGGCTCGAAGCAGGCGGGGGTCTTCTTGGTGATGTCGTTGTCGATCTCGTCGAGGGTCTTTCCGATCGCCAGCTGGGCGGAGATCTTGGCGATGGCGAAGCCGGTCGCCTTGGAAGCCAGGGCCGAGCTCCGCGACACGCGCGGGTTCATCTCGATGACGCTCTGGCGGCCGGTCTTCGGGTCGACGGCGAACTGGATGTTGCAGCCGCCGCACTCGATGCCGATCTCGCGGATGATCTTGAGCGCGTCGTCGCGCATCTTCTGGTACTCGCGGTCGGTGAGCGTCTGGGCGGGCGCGACGGTGATCGAGTCGCCGGTATGGACGCCCATCGGGTCGAAGTTCTCGATCGAGCAGACGATGACGCAGTTGTCCTTCTTGTCCCGCATCACCTCGAGCTCGTACTCCTTCCAGCCGAAGATCGACTCCTCGATCAGCACCTCGCTGTTCATCGACTGCTCGAGGCCGTACTGGACGATCTTCTCGTACTCCTCGATGTTGTAGGCGATGCCGCCGCCCGTGCCGCCCATCGTGAAGCTGGGACGGATGACGAGGGGGAGAGGGATCTCCTGGAGGATCTTGCGCGCGTCCTCCATGGTGTAGGCGTAGCCGGACTTGGGAAGGTCCAGGCCGATCTTCTCCATCGCCTTCTTGAAGAGCTTGCGGTCTTCGGCCTTGCTGATGACCTCGGCGTTGGCGCCGATCATCTCTACCCCGTACTTCGCGAGCGTGCCCCGCTCGTGAAGCTTGATGGCGGTGTTGAGCGCCGTCTGGCCGCCGAGGGTGGGAAGGAGCGCGTCGGGGCGCTCCTTCTCGATGATCTTCTCCACGAACTCCGGCGTGATGGGCTCGATGTAGGTGCGGTCGGCCATCTCCGGGTCCGTCATGATGGTCGCGGGATTGGAGTTGACCAGAATGACCGTGTAGCCCTCGGCCCGCAGGGCCTTGCAGGCCTGGGTGCCGGAGTAATCGAACTCGCAGGCCTGACCGATGATGATCGGGCCCGAGCCGATGAGCAGAATCTTCTTAATGTCGGTTCGTTTGGGCATGGAGTCTCCCCGGGACGTTTCGTTTTTGAGACTTCACAGGTTTGAGCGAGTATTCTATCGAGCACGCGCCTGGAGTCAAGCAACATCGCCCCCGCGAGGCTCGAGCGGCGAGGGCGCGCGGGCCGTCTCGTTGACGCCGCGGCGGCCGGTGTTATGATCGCGGGAGCTTCGGCTGGAGAACGTCGATGAAGAAACTCGCGGTCGCGTCGCTGGCGCTCATGCTGCTCCTGGCCCCGCTCTCCGGGTGCCACGGACCCCAGAAGCTCACGCGGAGCCTGGATGAGTGGACCAACGATCATTACATCGAGTCCCCCTGGGTCTTCGGCAACACCCTCAGCCACGTGCTGCTGTCGGTGGCGACGAGCCTGACCTGGACCGTCGACAGCTTCATCAACATCTACTACTTCTGGGTAGATGACGCCAAGCCGTTCGGCTCCGGGCAGGGCACGGCCTATCCGTTCCGGGCGGTCTCGCCGACGAAGAAGTAGCTGCTAACGGGGATGCCGCGAGGGATCGGGGCCGGGCAGCGGCAGGAGGCGCATGAGCAGCACCTGCAGGCCCCCCTCGAGCCCCCGGAAGGTCCGGAAAATTCCACGCATCATGCGATTGCGGCCGGGCGTGCAGTAGGGGATGACCACCTCGTTGAAGAACTGCGCGATGTGGCCGCCCACGTAAGGGATGGTCAGGAAGGACATCGTCGCCATCTTCTCCACGTGAAGGAAGAACCCTTCGAGAGGCGCCTCCGGCACGGGATCCAGCACGTTCATCAGCAGTAACTTTATCCTATCCCATTCCGTTTGTCTTGGGCGCCGTTCAAAGGCCCTTTGCGCAAGTGGGAGTCGGTCCGTAGAATGTCCTGACTCATGGCCGAAACGGAACCCCTGCGCTACGACGTCGTGATCCTGGGCGGCGCGCTCGCGGGCGCGTCCACCGCGCTCCTGCTCCGCCGCCGTCAGCCGGAGCTCCGCGTCCTCATCATCGAGCGCAAGACCGCCTTCGACTGGAAGGTCGGGGAGTCGACCGTCGAGACGTCCACTTACTTCCTGACCCGCATCCTGCGGCTCTACGAGCACCTCACGCGCGAGCAGTTGACCAAGCACGGCCTGCGCTACTGGTTCCACCACGGCGCGGCGACGACCTTGAAGGAGGCGAGCGAGGCGGGACCGAACCAGCTTCCGCGGCTCCCGGGCTTCCAGGTCGACCGGGCCAAGCTCGACGAGCACGTCCTCAAGCTCGCCGTCGAGGCGGGGGCGGAGCTCTGGCGCCCCGCGAAGATCCTCGAGGCGTCGCTTCCCGAGGAGACCGGCGGCCCCGAGAGCGTGATCAAGGTCGAGCGCGACGGGAAGACGGTCGAGGTCCGGGCCGGGTGGATGGTGGACGCCAGCGGGCGCTCGGCCATCGTGGCCCGTCGTCGCGGCTGGCTGCATCCGCTCGAGGAACATCCGACGAGCGCGGCGTGGGCGCGCTTCCGGGGCGTGACGGACCTGGACAGCCACGAGGTCAGCGGAGAGCCGGACAGCACCTTCGGCGGCTACAGCATCTCCTCCCGCCGCCTTGCGACGAACCACTTCAACGGCTACGGGTACTGGATCTGGTTCATCCCGCTCTCGGGCGGGGAGACCAGCATCGGCGCCGTGTGGGACAAGCGCTGCGTGCAGCCCGAGGGCGACAGCGCGCAGGAGCGGCTCTACTGGTTCCTGAACGGGAACCCGCTGACGAAGGACCTCGTCAAGAGCGCCAAGCCCATCGACGGCGACATGTGGACCTTCAACCACCTGCCGTACCTGGTCGACAAGGTCGTTGGGAAGGGCTGGTCCCTCGTCGGGGACGCGGCGGGCTTCCTGGATCCCTTCTACAGCCCCGGAATCGACCAGATCTCCTTCTCGGTCTCCTGGACGCTGGAACTGATCAAGCGCCAGTCGATGAAGCCGGACCCGATGAAGTTCGAAGAGGAGCTGAAGGAGCACAACGAGCTTTACATTCAATACATCAAGGGGCTGTTCACCACGATCTACAAGGACAAGTACTACCTGATGGGCGACTACGACACGATGCTGACCGCGTTCCTGATGGACACGGCGCTCTATTACGTGTTCGTGGCCAGCCCGCTCTGGCGGAAGGGGAGCATGAGGCTCCTGCAGCCGCCGTTCTACCCCAAGCATTCGAATTACGCCTTCCGCGCGATCCGCTTCTACCAGAGTCGTTTGGTGTCGATCGCGCAGCGGCGCTGGAAGCTCGGCATCTACGGGAAGCGCAACGCCGGCCGCCGCCCGCGGCTTTCGGGCTTCACGGTGAAGTGGGGCACCGTGATCATGCTGACCCACGGGGTGGTCCGCTGGATTCGCGCCGAGATGGAGAACGCCTGGAGCTACATCGTGAGGCCGCGTCCGCTCAAACAGGGCATGCCCGGGCCGATCCGTGTTCCGACGATGGAGACTCCTCCGGCCCCGCTCTCGGCGGAGTCGGTCGACGTGGCGCCGCCCTCACGGACTCCCGTGGGTTCCTGACGGAGCCCGCTCGGGCTTCACCTCCGCCGCGCCGATGTTGGCGCTCACGCCCATGCACGTGAAGATCCGATCTCGAAGCGCGAGGTACTCGGGCGCGTCGAGGTCGCGGGGCCGGGGCAGGTCCACGCGGATGACTTCCTGGACCGTGGCGGGGCGCCGGCTCATCACGATCACCCGGTCGGCCAGCTGCACGGCCTCCTCGATGTCGTGGGTGACGAAGAGGATGGTCTTGCGCTCCTCCTGCCAGATGCGGATCAGGTCCGAGCGCATCTTGAGGCGCGTCAGGAAGTCCAGCGCGCCGAACGGCTCGTCCATGTAGATGATCTCGGGGCTGGACGCGAGGGCCCGCGCGATCTCGACGCGCTGCCGCATGCCGCCGGAGAGCTCGCGGGGGTAGGCGTTCTCGAAGCCCTTGAGCCCGACCATCTCGACGTAGTGCCGGAAGATCTCCTCGCGGCGCGGGTTGTCGCGGCGGATGCCGAAGCAGATGTTGTCGTGCACCGTGAGCCAGGGGAAGATGCCGTTCTCCTGGAAGACGAAGATGCGCCGCGGGTCGGGGCCGTGCACCGGCTGGCCTTCGACCGTCACGTGGCCGCGGGTGTGGGGGAGGAAGCCGGCGACGATGTTCAGGAGCGTGGACTTGCCGCAGCCCGACGGGCCGACGATGCAGACGAACTCGCCCTCCTGCACCTCCAGGTTGACCCGTTCGAGGACGTGGATCGCCTCACCGTCCCTCTTTCCGGGGAAGCTCATCCACAGGTCCTGGAGGACGACGACGGGCTTGCTCATCGGCCGTACCCCCAGCGGACCTCGTCGAACTTCTCGAGCTGGCGCACCAGCACGTCGAGCCCAAGGCCGATGAGGCCGATCATCACCATTCCTGCGACGACGAGGTCGTAGCGCTTGCCGGCGTTCCGGGCGTCGATTATCAAGTACCCGAGGCCCGAGTTGACCGCGATCATCTCGGCCGCGACGACAACCAGCCAGGCGACGCCCAGCGCGATGCGGATGCCCGTGAGGACCTGGGGCAGCGTGGCCGGGAAGATGACGCGGCGGAAGAGCTCCAGGCGGCCGATGCCGAAATTGCGCGCGGCGCGGATGTAGACCGGCTGGATGTTCTGCACGGCCGCCATGGCGGAGACCGTGATGGGGAAGACGCTTGCGAGGAAGATCAAGAAGATGGGCGCGCGGTCGTCCACGTGGAACCAGAGAATCGCCACCGGAATCCAGGCGATCGGGGAAATCGGTCGAAGCACCTGGATCATCGGGTTGAACGCGTAATACAGCTTCTGGAACCAGCCCAGGAGCAGGCCCAGCGGGATCCCGAGGATGACCGCCAGGCCGAAGCCCATGGTGACACGGAAGAGAGAGGCCGCGACGTACTTCAGCAGCAACCCTTCCTGGGCCAGCTGGCCGATTCCTTTGAGCACGGCGATCGGCGTGGGGAAGATGTCGCTCCCGGAGACCCGGACGCTCAGGTCCCAAAAGACCAGGAAAGCGACCGCGACGCCGATCGGCAGCGCCACCTTGAGCCAGGCCTCATGCCTGCGCGCCCGGGTGGGGAGTTCCGGACCGCTCATCGGATGACTCCCCTCAAGATGCCCTGCCGGCGTGAGAGTTCGTCGTCGAAGGCGTACGGCTCGATCGTGGCGCTGTCCCTGACGAAACTGGCGTCGGCGTAATCGTCGAAATGCGCCTTGCCGTCCAGGATCCCGGCCTCGCGGCCGAGCCCCTCTATCTCCTCGAAGTCCGGACGACGAACATTGAGGTTCGTGTACTTCACGCGGTCCGGCGGCTTGCTGAGCACGAACTCGAGGAGCCGGGGATGCTGGTTGTAGTAGTTCTTGCTCACGAACTGCGCTGCTTCCATCCGGTTGTCCATGTGGCGATCGAGCCAGACGCCGCTCTTGGCGATGCCGTCAACAAGCGCCTGGACGCTGGCGCGATCGTTTTGGATCACGTCCTCCCGGACCGCCAGGACGCACGAGATGAAGTTCGGCCAGACATCCTTGGTCAGGTACAGGATCCGACCGTAACCGTCAAGTTCCGTCTGTCCCATGAACGGTTCACCGGACGTGATGGCGTCCACCGCCCGAGCGTGCAGTGCCGCGGGCATGTCCGGCGGCGGCAGTTCGAGGAGTTGGATGTCGTTGAAGCTCATTCCCCGTTCCTTCAACACCTTGAAAAGCAGCAGACGCTGGTTCGAGAATCGATTCGGCACGGCCACGCGCTTTCCACGCAGGTCCTCGATCCTGAAGATGCCGGACTCCCGGTGAACCATCAGCGCGGTGCCGTCCCGATGACCGAGGTACACGATCTTGACCCGGATCCCCTCCTCGCGCAGCTTCATGGCCATCGGCGCCAGGATGAACGTCGCATCCGTGTATTTCGAGAGAAAGGCCTCCTTCAACTCCGGCCACCCGCTGAACCGAACCGGTTCGAACCCGCCTTCACCCTTCAGATTCTTCTGAATGTAGTGGTTGACGGGGCAGGTAAGGTGTCAGGTGACCGGCAGGAAGCCGACCTTGAATTTCTTCCGGTCCGTCTCCGCCTTGCGAAAGAGATTGAGGTTCAGACCGGCGTGCAGCACGCTGATGAGAACTACCCAGACCGTAGCCCAGATCGCAACCGTCTTCTTCAGGGTCATGAGTTAGCCCCCTCTGTCGACGGAACCTTCGTCTCCGAGCGCCGCGCCAGAAGCGCCAGCATCCCCAGCCCCGCGCAGGCGCCGGCGGCGATCGCCATCTCCTGCCAGCGCCGGGAGAAGATCAGAAAGAATCCCTGGCCCTTTACCAGCGCCGCGAAGCTCGACACGCAGAACGGCGTGAGGAAGAGCCGGAACGTCGGCCAGGGCTCCAGCTTCACCCGGGTCTTCCCCGACCAGGACGTATTGATGTAGAGCGACACCCCGATGATGAGGCTCAAGCCCAGCGAGGTCAGCCAGAGCCACGGGTTCGGGTCGAAGTACCGCACCAGGACCACGATCCACCAGATGAAGTAGCACCACAGCACGAAACGGCCGGCCGTGAGGTTCGACAGGTACTTCCAGACCATCAAGAGACTCCCGAATGACGCCCGCGGCGGCCGGGGGAGCGTGGAGTATAGCGGAGGCCCTTCGGAGTCTCAAGAACCGGGATCGTCTCCGGTTTCCCCCGATCTTGACGCTCGTGTAAAAATTTGGGTATATATTGACCCTCAATGATCCCCTCCGACGCCGGCGTTTCGCTCAAGGATCGCGAGCCCCGCTACCGCGAGACGGTCGTCCAGATGCTGCGCTCCCAGGCCTGGCGGGAGCTTTCCGCGGCCCAGCTCTTCGGCCATGGGCTGCAGTTCGTGTCGGACCTGCGCTCCCTCAAGTTCATCTCCCGCCACGTCCAGGAGGAGACCGAGCACTACGCCGCGGTCGCCGAGCTCTACCAGAAGCACGTGGGCGACTCGATCGAGCCCTGGGTCACGGAGAAGCTGGCGAGCAAGCCGATCCCCTGGGCCTCGAGCTTTCTCGAGCTGGGGATCGCGCAGTGGCTCTACGACCGGGGGGGCTTCTGGCAGCTCCGGGAGTATGAGGAGTCCAGCTGGGCTCCGTACCGCGAGGTGGTCGGCAAGATCGTCTCCCAGGAGGAAGGCCACCAGTACCACGGGCAGAACATCGCCGTCCCGCTGATCCGCCAGGAAAAGGACCGTGAGAAGGTGCAGCGCATCTTCGAGGGCTGGCTTCGCCAGGGTCTCATCTGCCTCGGACGGCCCGGCAGCGAAGGCAACAGGTACGCCGTCTCGGTGGGGCTGAAGAAGCGGGACTCCTCGGATTGCATCAAGGACTACGTGAAGGACATCCTTCCGGCCGTGCGCGAAGCCGGCCTCAAGCTTCCCCCGAAAGATCGGCTGGGAGTCGATCTCCCCGCCGACATCGAGTGGCCCCTCGATTGATCAACGAAGCCTCTTTCGCCAACGCCCTTCTCGAGACGTTCTCCCTGCCGATCATCGCGTGCTTCGAGGCAGCGCCGCTGACGGAGGAGAAGCTCAGCGCCGGCGAGCGGGACGCCCTCGCCAAGCTCGCGGCGCCCGCGCGGAGGGACTCCTGGCTCCGGGGCCGCGCGGCGCTCAAGCGCCTCCAGGCCTCCCTCGGGGCGGACGACGATACCTCGGCGTTGAAGTTCCCCCATCCCCGCCTCTCCCTCACGCACAGCGAGACCTGGGCGGTGGCGATCGGCTCCACCTCACCGAAGCTGCTGGGCCTCGGGGTCGATCTTGAGACGAAGAACGTGCCGAGTTTCGACGCGGCGAGGCGCTTCCTGAACCCGGCGGAATTTGTCTGGCTGCGTCGGATGGACGAGGAGGAGCGGCCGAAGATGCTCCACCGGCTCTGGACCGTGAAGGAGGCGACCTTCAAGGCGGACCCGGACAACGCGGGGAAGACGCTGAAGGACTACGGCCTGGCCGACCCCGGCTTCGTGTCCGGCAAGGCGCGGCGCGGGGAACGGGTCTTCTACTATGCTTCCTTCGAGGTGCCGGGCGGATTCCTCTCCGTTGCGGTGCTGCCCGCCGTTGAGTAAGATTCCCTGACCCTATGACATCCGCCGTCGCCCGTTCGCCCCTCTGCCAGTCCCTCGATCGCCAGGTGCGCGACCGGGGGCGTCTGCGGGCCATCACTTCCGAATCCGAGCGCCGCTCCTTCACCTTCGCGCAGCTCGGCGAGCGGGTCCGCGCGTGGGCGGCGGCGCTGCAGAAGGCGGGCGTCGAGGCAGGGCAGCTGGTCGCGATCGCGCTGGGGAACATCCCGGCCTTCGCCGAGATCTTCTTCGCGCTGCGGCTCCTGGACGCGGCGGCGCTGCTCGTGGACGAAGGCAACGCGTCGGTCTCCCCGAAGATGGGCGCCTCCTGGGTGCTGCGGCGCGACGCCGGCAACGCGGTGGGCGGCGGCCCGGACCCCGACGTGCGGCTGAGCCGGCTGCGGCCGGAGGTCGCGGTCCCGGCCGGCACGGCGCTCATCAAGCTGACGTCCGGAAGCACCCTGACGCCCCGGGGCGCCTGCTTCAGCGAGGACGCCCTGGTCGAGGGCATCGATCACATCCTCCGGGGCATGGAGATCACGTCGGACGACCGCGTGCTCGTGTCCATTCCGCTGAGCCACGGCTACGGATTCGACAACGGCGTCCTCTCCCTCGCGGCGGGCGGCACGCCGCTCGTCCTTCAGAGCGACATCCTTCCCGGCGCGCTGCTGCGGAGCCTGCGGGAGCACGAGATCACCTTCTTCCCGGCGGTCCCGGCGCTGATCCGGGCGCTGGGGCAGGTGACCTGGCCCGAGGGGCTGTCGCTGCGCCGGGTCATCAGCGCGAGCGCTCCGCTTTCCCGCGAGGCCGCGGAGGCCTTCCGCCGCGCCTCGGGACTGCCGGTGGGGCAGTTCTTCGGTTCCACCGAGACCGGGGGCATCTCCTTCGAGAGCCGGCCGGACGATCCACGCGCCGAAGGCTGCGTCGGCTTCCCGCTGCCGGGCGTGCGCATCGAGCTTGCGGACGGCGGCGCCGTCCGCGTCCATTCGAGTGCCAACCGCTTCGCCGTGCTTCCCGGGGAGCCCGTCCCGCCGTACGTGGAGACGGGCGACCGCGCGTCGTGGTCTCCGGAAGGGCGCCTGAAGCTCGAGGGCCGCGCCACGCTCGTCGCGAACGTGGGCGGGCTCAAGGTCGACCTCGGCGCCCTGGACGCGTTCTTCCGCGCGCTGCCGGGCGTCGACGAGGCGGCGGCCGTGCCGATGGACGATCCGGCGGCCGGCCAGCGCGTCGTGGTGTACGTCGAGACCAGCTCCTGGACGGAGGAGCGGCTCCTCCAGGTCTGCCGCGAGAAGCTCTCGGCGCGGGAAGTTCCCACGGAGATCCGGGTCACCGCGCGGCTCCCCCGGAACGCGCGGGGCAAACTGGACCGTGGCGCGCTCGGACGGGGAGGATGCTAGAGATGTACGATGTCGCCATCATCGGCGGAGGCCCGGCCGGCTCGACGGCTGCGACGGTCCTGGCCCGCCAGGGCCTCAAGACCGTGATCCTCGAGCGCGAGCGCTTCCCGCGCTTCCACATCGGCGAGTCGCTCCTCCCCCTGAACCAGGACCTCTTCGACGAGCTTGGCCTGACCCCGCTGCTCCAGCAGGAGAAGTTCGTCCTGAAGTACGGGGCGCAGTTCGTGAGCAACGACGGGGGCGTCGAGCGCGCCTTCGATTTCTTCCAGGGCGGGCTTGGCGCCGACACCTACGCGTACGAGGTCGAACGCGAGACCTTCGACCACGTGCTTCTGAAGAACGCGATGAAGGCGGGCGCCGAGGTGCGCGAGGAGACGAACGTCCTCGACGTCCAGACCAGCGCCGAGCGTCCCTGCTCCCTGCGGATCCGCAGCGGCGGGCAGGAGGGCACGCTGGAGGCAAAGGCCGTGATCGATGCGAGCGGGCAGAGCTCGCTCCTGGCGAAGGTCCACGACCTCCGCGTCAAGCACCCGTCCCTCCAGAAGATCGCCATCTTCAGCCGCTACAAGGGCGCGGTTCGGCGGGAGGGGCGCAAGGAAGGCAACATCGACATCGTCCTCGGCGTGGGCTGCTGGTTCTGGATCATCCCGCTGCGCGACGACGTCCTGAGCATCGGCGTGGTGGTGAACATCGCCGACTGGAAAGCGACGGGGCTGACGCCGGAGGCGTACTACGAGCGCGCGATCCAGAGCTCGCCCTACGTGTCGTCCCGGGTGAAGCCCGGCGTCCGCCTCGGGCAGTTCACCACCGCGAGCAATTACAGCTACACCTCCAAGAAGTTCGTGGGCGACGGCTTCCTGCTGGCGGGGGACGCCGCGGAGTTCATGGACCCGATCTTCTCGACCGGCGTCATCCTCGCGATGAGGAGCGGTCACCGGGCGGGGCACGAGCTGGCGAAGGCGATTCGCGCCGGCGGTCCGCTGCGGGGCGAGCGCTTCATGGAGTACGAAACGGCGTTCCGCCGCTGGACCAGCAACCACTTCAAGATGATCGACGCGTTCTACGGGCCCGGCTTCGCCAAGGTGTTCCTGACTCCCAAGAACACGCTCGGGATGGTGAAGGCGGTGATCGCCCTCCTGGCGGGGCGATCGGACCCGAGCTTCCTCGACCGACTGCGCCTCAAACTCTTCTATTGGGTCATCGAGATGAACAACAAGCACGGGTGGATGCCGGACCCGCGCTCCACGGACGCCGCGGTGCCGCATGGGTGATCCGCTGACGCTGACGTTCGAGGAAGTGCGGAAGCTGCTGCCTCAGGCCCACCCGTTCCTGATGGTGGACAAGGTGGTGGAGCTGGTTCCCGGCGAGCGCATCATCGCGCAGAAGAACATCTCGGGGAACGAGACGTTCTTCGAGGGGCACTTCCCGGGGATGGCGATCATGCCCGCCGCCCTGATCCTCGAAGCGCTCGCCCAGGCGACGATCGTGCTCGTCCGCAAGTCCATGGAGCTCGCGGCGGTCGGCGCGCCGCCGGACCCGTCGGTCTACCTGTTCGGCTCCGTCCGCGCAAAGATGCATCGGCCGGTCTTCCCGGGCGACGTGATGAAGCTCGAGGTGAAGCTGCTCAAGCTCTTCGGGGAGGGCGGCGCCGCCGACGGCGTGGCGACGGTCGAGGGCAAGGCCTGCACCCAGGCCGAGATGTACTTCTCGAAGGTCCGGCTCGCCGACTTCCAGAAGATGCGCTAGGGGCCGTCGTGAGACGCCTGCTCGGTCCCCTCCTTCTCGCCGCGATCGGCTGCTCGGGCTTCGAGCGGCCGACGTCGGACCAGCTGCAGCTGCTCGTCCCGTCGACGTCGCCTCCGACCCCGGTCCTGGAGCGGCTCCGGATCCGCATGAGCCTCGACAGCGCCTGGCTGGCGGGGGAGTTCGACGGCGTCGTCGTGGCGATGCGCGGGCCCGAGGGTCCGGTCGTCCGGGTGCAGCTGTTCGGGGACCTGGGGCCAAAGATGCTCGACCTGCTGGCGCGTCCCGAGCGCATCGTCGGATTCTTTCCCCAAACCTCGGAAGGCATCGACTGCGCGCTTCCGGACGAGGCATCGCCTCACCTTCTCCTCTTCATGGGGGCGAGCCTCCTGGAACGCTTCGCCCGCGAGACGCCGGCGCGGATCCTCGGGGTTCGCGAGGAGCTGGAAGGGTATTGCGTGAATCTCCGCCCCACCGTCCGCGGGACGGAGGTCCACACGTTTCACGACCGGGGTGGCCGGCCGACGAAGCGGCGGATCTGGTGGATGTACGGGCTGAGCTGGGACGAGGAGTGGCCCGGGGCCGACGAGCTCCGCATCTCGGCGGCCAAGCTGTCGATCCGCGTCCGGATCCTCGAGCGGAATGCGGACGCCACGATCAAGCCGGGGACCCTGGAGCTGATCCTTCCCTCCGACGTCCGCCTCACGAAAGGGTCCCGCAAGTGAGCGGCGTGCTGCAACGGGTCGGGCTGCAGATCCTGCGCCATCCCCGGAGCGTCGCCGGAGGCGCCGTGCTGCTGGCGGCGCTCTGCGTGCTCGGGCTCCTGCGGCTGCGCATCGATCCCGACCTCGAGCACCTGCTGCCGGCGGGCGATCCGACGCTGCGCCTGACGCGGCACCTGCAGGGGGACTCGCCGCCGACGAAGACGCTCTTCATCATTCTCCGGGGCGACGACGCGTCGAGCCTGGAGGAGGCGACGGCGGCGGCCGCCGAGGCGCTGCGGGGCGATCCGCTCCTCGCGCGGGTCTCCGCCACGCGCCAGGAGTTCGCGGGGCCCCGCGTCGACTGGGTCCTGCGCTCCCCGCTCCATTTCGTGGACGAGCCGACGCTGGAGCGCCTCGAGACGCGGCTCGCGCCGGAGGGCCGGCGGGCCGAGCTCGAGACGCTGTCGCGACGGATCGCGGAGGACCCGCTGGCGGGGAAGGCGACGGCGCTGGCCGACCCGCTCGGCCTGCGCTGGATCTTCGACGAGGCCTCCGAGCGCCTGAGCCGGCGCTTCCCGGCGCCGCTGCGGGGCGGCACGCCGTACCTGGTGGTGGAACGGCCGGCCGTCGCGTTCATCAAGGCGGTGGGGCGCGAAAGCTCCGCCCGCACCCCGTTCGCGCACGAGTTGCTCGACGACGTCCGCGCCCGCCTGGAGCGGGCGACCGCGGGGAAGAACGTGCGGATCGCGATGGCGGGGAGCTATGTGAGCGCCGTCACGCAGGAGAAGGCGCTGCGGCGCGACATGATCGTCGAGACGGCCATGTCCACGATCGCGGTGCTGCTCTACGTCTGGTGGTTTTCGAGGAGCCTCTTCGCCGCGCACCTCGTGTTCATTCCGGTCGGCCTGGCCATCGCGGGCTCGCTGGCCCTGGGAGGCGCCCTCTTCGGGCCGCTGACGCCGATCGTCGTGAGCGCCGCGGCCATCCTGATCGCGCAGGGCATCGATTTCCCGGTTCATTACTTCGTCCGCTACCGCGACGAGCGGCTGAAGCGCGAGCGCGAAGACGCGCTCCACGCGGCGCAGGTCTCGATGGCGCGGCCGTTCATCGGCATCGCCGCGACGACGCTCGCCGCCTTCGTGTCCCTGATGATCTGCCGCTTCCCGGGCTTCCGCCAGTTCGGCTTCGTCCTCTCGGTCGGCATCGTCCTCTGCCTGATCGCCGCGCTCGGGCTCTTCCCGGTGCTGCTTCTCTTCGTCGACCGGCGCGTGCGGCCGGTGACGGAGCGGGTTCCCTGGATCGTCCGCGGGGCGGAAGCCTTCCTGCGGACCCGCGCGCGGCTGCCGCTCGCGATCCTGCTGGCGCTCCTGGGCCTGGCCTCCTGGATCTGGGTGTCGCGAGAGGGCGTCCGGATCGACCTGGATCTCCGGAACGCCATGGCGCCCGGGGACCCCGGCCGCGCCGAGCTCGAGGCGCTGGAGAAGGACCTCGACGCCTCGCTGATCCCGGTCTACGCGCTGGTCGACGCCTCCCGTGGCCTGGACGAGCTCCGGCGAAGCGCGGAGCGGCTTCGGGAGAGCCGCCAGGTGGCCTCCGTGGACGGGCCGCAGGGTCTCGTCCCTTCGGCCGAGATCACGTCGCGGGTCCGCCTCTTCCGGGAGCGGACAAAAGGGTGGGTGGACGCAACGCTGGCGGACCTGGAGCGGCTGGGATTCCGTCCGGCGCCGTTCCGGAAAGGCCTGGAGGACATGGAGGCGCGCTTCGCCGCGTCGCCCCCCGATGCGGCGGAATTGAACAAGCCCGAGTTTGCCGCGCTGCGGCAGTCGGTCGACTACGACGTCGACGGCCGCCGCTATCACATCCTGACCCTGATTGCGCCCCGCTCGCTCTGGGACGACGCGGCTCGACGGACGTTTGACGGCCAGATCCGCGCGCAGCTGGGGGCCGACGTCCAGTTCTTCAGCGCCTTCCACCTGCCGGACCATTACTCCGAGGTGCTGAACTCGGACCTCAAGAGGGTTTGCCTTGTGACCGCGGCGGGCATCGTGCTGCTCACGCTGCTCTCGGTGGGGCGCCTCGGAGACGGGCTGATCGCCCTCGCGCCGGTCGTCCTGGCGACCGGGATCACGCTGATGGTAGTGGTGCTGATGGGGGGCAAGATCAACGTCATCAACATGGCCGCGATCCCGATCATCCTGGCCGTGGGGGTCGATGGCGGCATCCACTTCATGGTCCGCTTCCGAGAGAGCCAGACCCGGAACCCCGCGGAGATCATCCGGGAGGTGGGCCCGGGCATCTGGGGCTCCGCGGCGACGACGATCCTGGGATTCGGCTCGATCGCGTACTCGTACACGCCGGGGATGGCCTCCATGGGCTACCTGGTGGTCATCGGCACCGTGACCTCGGTTCTCGCGTCCCTGTTCTTCCTCCCGGGGATCCTCCGGGGCCGGACCTTGCCGCCCCCCTGAGCCCGTCGCTATACTCGCCGAATCGTCGTATAGACCTTCGAGGTGACCTCGTGATCCGAGCGGCCGCGCTTCTCCTTGCCCTCCTCCCCTTCGGCGTGCCGGCCGGCGCTCAGGATTCGCCCGCCGACGTTGCCGCGAAGGCGGCCTTCAAGAAGCTCTCGGAGAAGTTCAAGGACCTGCGCACGCTGTCGGCGAAGGTGGTCCAGACCCGGCGCACCGAGCTGATGGACAAGCCGCTGCTTTCATCCGGCACGATGTATTACCGGCGCGAGCCCGCGCAGATGGTCATCCAACTGGCGGAGCCGGGAAAGGCCGAGATTCACATGGACCGGAAGAGCTACCAGGTGTACCGGCCCGCCGAGAAGCGGCTCGAGGTGACCGAGTTCACCGGCGAAGGCGTGTCCGGGAAGATCCTGATGGCCTTCGAGCCGAAAGCGGACGACGTGGGGAAGACCTTCTCGATCCACGGGGGCGACTCACGCGACGGGAAGATCGAGGTGCGCCTCGAAAGTTCCGACGAGAAGGTCCAGAAGCGGCTTCGCCGGATATCGCTGACGATCGCCGAGGCCGACGGGGCGCTGCATCGGATCGTGTACGTGGACGCGCAGGGAGACGAGACGCAGTTCGATCTTTCCGACGTGGCGCTCAACCCCGAGCTGGCCCCCTCGGTTTTCAAGCTCAACATCCCGGAAGGGACCCGCGTCCTGCGGAGTACCCTCCCTGCGGACAAATAATTGTGATCCGACCGGGAATCGGGTAACCTTTCCGCCCGGAGCACCTATGGATACCAACGACGACGTCCTCCGAAGCCGGGTCAAGACGATGATCGTCGAGTGCGCCCGGTTGAAGATCCAGCCGTCCGAGCTCAAGGACGACGCTGCGCTCTTCGACAAGGAGAAGGGGCTGGGGCTCGACTCGATCGACGTCCTCGAGCTGGTCGTCAACATCGAGAAGACCTTCGGCGTCCAGATCCCCGACCGCGAGACCGGCCAGAAAGTCCTCCAGACCGTCAACACCATCGTCGAGCACCTCAAGGCCTCAGGCGTCAAGTCGTGAACAACGGGGCGCTCTGGGACCACAGCCGCCACTGGCTGAACATCCGGCCGATCTACGCCTTCGGCGAGTGGGTCCTGGACAGCATGCCGCTCTTCGTCGGCTACGGCATCACCTGGGGCGTCACCGAGATGGCGTACCACTTCAGCCCCGACCAGCGCGCGGGGATCTCGTCGAACGTGCGCCAGGTGCTGCGCCACACGAAGCCCGAGCTGAGCGAGGAGGAGCGCGAGCGCCAGGTGCAGCGGCTCGTCTACAAGATCTTCCACAACCGCGGGGTCTGGTTCGCGGACCTGTCGGTGATGGCGGGCCGACGCCAGATGGACGGCCTCTTCCGCTTCGAGAACACGGGCGACTGGCGTCCGCTGCAGCGGCAGCTGGCGTCGGGTCGCGGCGCCATCATCGCCTCCGCCCACCTGGGCAACTGGCACGGCGGCGGCGTTGCGATGGCGCGGGCGGGCCTCCCGGTCCGCGTGGTGATGTATCAGAACCACGCCGGCGACGTCATGGACCGCAAGGTGGCGCAGCGCGCCAACGTCCGTCAGACCTACATCAATTCGGATCCCATGGCGATGATGGAGATCGTCCGCGCGCTGCGGAGCGGCGAAGCGCTGGCGATGCTCGTCGACAAGCCCTGGGACAGCCGCTCGGTGCCCGTCTCGTTCTTCGGCAAGCCCAGCCTCTTCCCGGTCGGCCCCGTCAAGGTCGCCCGGCTGGCCAACGTGCCGATCTTCCCGGCGTTCTGCGTCTGGAAGAAGCCGCGCGAGTACCAGGCGATCCTCTGCGACCCCATCGAAGTGCGCGGCTCGGATCCGGAAGAAGCGGAGCGCGAGGCGGTGTCCAAGCTCGCCCGCGTGATCGAGGGGCAGGTGGCCGCCAACCTCCCCGTGTGGTTCAACTTCACGCCGGCGTGGAGCTCGTCGTGAGCGAGGCCCGCCGGGTCGTCGTCACGGGCCTGGGCTACATGAGCGGGCTCGGCTTCGGGCCCGACGACCACGAGGTCGCCCTGAAGGAAGGGCGGACGGCGGCCGGCCCGATCCGCCGCTTCGACACCGCGGGGTTCCGCACCGCTTCCGGCGCCCAGTGCGACGAGGAGCGGCTCGGGCGCCTTCTCTCCGAGCGCTGGAGCGCGGCGCAGCTGCGCGGCCTGGACGTGGACACCCGGATGGTGCTCTGGTCCGTGACGACGGCGCTCGAGGACGCCGGTCTGAAGCCCTCGGCCCTGACGCGGCCGCTCCCGGCCGTCGTCGGGACGACCCTGGAAGGCTTCTGGCAGGCGGAGCAGTGGTACGGCGAGTTCCTCAAGCGGACGGCCCTCCACGCGCGTCCGCGGCGCCTGCGCCTCTGCATGGCCGGCGGCCAGCTCGCCACGGTCTCGGAGCGGCTCGGGATCCCGCTGGAGCCCATGGTGGTGTCGAACGCCTGCGCCACCGGCGTGAACGCGATCGGCCGGCTCTTCCGGCGGGTCCGCTCGGGAGCCGTCGAGGTCGGGCTCGCCGGCGGCTACGACACCCTGACGCGCTTCATCCAGCTCGGTTTCGATTCCCTCGGCGCGCTGACGCCGAAGACCTGCACGCCCTTCGACAAGAACCGCTCGGGCTTCTTCATCGGCGACGCCGCGGGGATGCTCGTGCTCGAGAGCCTCGACTCGGCGCGGCGCCGCGGGGCGAAGATCCACGGGGAGCTCCTCGGCTACGGCGAATCGCTCGACGGATACCATCCGACGCACCCGGACCCGCAGGGCCGGGGGATCGCGAGGGCGATCCGGCAGGCGCTCGAGATCGGGGGGCTGGAGCCCGGCGCCGTCGAGTACGTCAACGCGCACGGGACCGGGACGCCGGCCAACGACGCCGCGGAAGCCAAGGGCATCCTGCTGGCGCTTGGGGACGAGACCGGCCGGCGGGTGCCGGTCAGCTCCACCAAGGCGCTGGTCGGCCACACGCTGGGGGCCGCGGGGGCCCTGGAGCAGTGCTTCTGCTTCCTCGCCATGGAGCGCGGCTTCCTGCCCGTTCAGGGCGGGCTGCAGACGCAGGACCCCGAGTGTGCCCTCAATCTCGTGCGCGCCCCCCAGGGCCGTCCCCGCGTGGCGCTGAACAACTCGCTGGGCTTCGGCGGGGCCAACGGCGTCCTGCTGTCGCGACGCTGGGAGGAAGCGTCGTGAGCGTCGCGCTGGGCCCGTTCCGCTTCCTCTCGTTCCTGGGCGGGATCGAGGACCTCGCCGCGGGGCGCGAGCGGCCGGAGGCGCTGAAGAACATGGACGCGCGGCTGCCGCAGCCCAACAGCCTGAGGCGCGCCGGCGAGGACACGCAGGCGGCCGTGCTGGCGGCGGTGGAACTGCTGCGCCACGAAAACCTCGTGGTCGCGGACCGCATCGGCCTCTACGTGGGCCAGCAGCAGATCGCGCTCGACTTCTGCTCCCGCTTCATCCAGACCTCCTACCGCGAGGGCCCGCGGATGGCGAGCCCGATGTACTTCGCGGAGTCCGTGGCGAATAACGTCGCGACGCACCTGTCCCTGACGCTGGGCCTCAAGGGCCTGGCCCAGACCTTCATCGGCACCCGCTCGGCCGGCATCCAGGCGGTCATCGCGGCCGCGGAGGACGTGGAAGGGGGGCTGGTGGACGCGGGCCTCGTCGTCGTGCTGGGCGTGGCCACCGCGGTGACCCGCGACGCCTACCAGGCTGTCTTCAGCCCGTTCCAGCGCAATCACCCTCCCGAGGTCAAATTCCTCCGCGGCGTCGCCGCCATGCTGGTCCGCCGCGACGCGGCGGGGCAGCCGCGGCTCGCCTTCGCGGGCGTCCGCTGCGCGGGTCCGGGGCCGCGGGCCCAGCGGGAGGCCGCCGGCTCGCTCTGGGCCGAGGCCCGCGCCCGGGTGCCCCAGGACACCCGCGTGCTCGACTCGACGCTGATCATGTGCCGCGCCCGGAGCCAGGAGATCCTCCGGCAGGTCGTGCCGACCCTGCCGTCCCCGCCGGGGATCCTGGAATGCTACGCGCTCGATCCCTTCGCCCGTCTGCTCGCGGACGGCGTTAACCATCCAGGGGGCGAGGGCCGCGCGGTCCTCTGCCTGGGCGAGGAAGGGACGGCCGGCCTGCTGGCCCTCGACGGTCCCCCCCGCCGGGTCGCGGATTGACCGTTGCAACGCGCTCCCGGTTATACTACTTTTGAGGGGCGCATGGAGGACAAGACCGTACAGCAATCGGGCGCCCTTGCCCTGATCTGTCCGACCTGCGGCGCCCGCTACACCCTTCCCAAGTACGTCGAAGGCCAGAAGTACGGCTGCAAGCGATGCAGCGCCTCCCTCATGTTCGGGAAGTTCGCGCTCCAGCAGGAGCTCGGGCGGGGCGGCTTCGGCGTCGTCTACAAAGCCTTCCAGGCGGACCTCCAGCGGGTCGTCGCCCTCAAGTTCCTCCACAGCGACAGCGAGGAATCGACCGAGCGCTTCATGCGCGAGGCGCGAATCGCGGCCAACCTGAGCCACCCCAACATCACCGCGATCTATGAGGTCGGCCAGCACGACGGAAAGCCCTATATCACGATGCAGTTCGTCGACGGCATCACGACGAACAAGGCGAGCTTGGCGATCCGCGAGGCCGTCTTCGTGATGCGGGACGCCGCCATCGCCGTCGACTACGCGCACGCGCGCGACGTGATCCACCGCGACATCAAGCCGCACAACATCATGATCACGCAGGAGCGCAGCGGCACGACGGCGGGGGACACCACGCGGCGCACCTTCGTGATGGACTTCGGCCTCGCCCGCTCAGCCAACAAGGGCGGCACCCTGACGACCGAAGGCCAGGTGATGGGCACGCCGGCCTTCATGTCGCCCGAACAGGCGGAGGGCAAGCCCTGCGACCTGCGGAGCGACGTCTACTCGCTCGGCGCGACGCTCTTTTCGCTGGTGACCAAGCGGCCCCCCTTCGAGGCGCCCACGCCGCTGCAGATCCTCATGCAGGTGACCCAGGAGGACCCGCCGGCGCCGTCGTCGATCAACCCCGAGATCGACAAGGGCCTCGAGGCGATCATCCTCAAGGCGATGGCGAAGGATCCGGCCCAGCGCTACCCGACGGCCTCGCGCTTCGCGCAGGACCTGACGAGCTGGCTGGCAGGCGGCGTGACGGACGCGGGCCCGACTGTCCACCTGTCGATGACCCCGGGGGCGCTCAAGGCGGCCAAGCGGAAGAAGAACGGCACCATGGTCGCGCTCGGCGCGCTGCTGATCCTCGCGGGCGGCGGCGGCCTCGCGTGGAAGATCCTGTCGAAGCCCGAGCCGGCCAAGGTCGCCACGACGCCGTCGAACCCGGCGCCCGTCGACGTCACCCCGATCCAGCCGCCGCCTCCGGCCATCGTGATGCTGGAGATCGTCACGGAGCCCGCCGACGCGGTCGTGCGGATCGACAGCGGCAACCGGGAGTACCGGACCCCCGTCTCCCTGAACGACAGCCAGGTCGGGCCCGGCGTCCACGAGATCGTGATCTCGAAGCACGGGTTTCAGATCATCAAGGAGCAGGTCACGGTAACGCCCGGCGGCTCGGTGACGAAGGTCAGCAAGAGGTTGGAGAAGGAGGCCCGGAAGATCGCGTTCGACCTCGAGTCGACGCCGTCCGGCGCCAGGATCTTCGTGAACGACCGGGATATGGGCATGACGACGCCGTCCCGGATCTATCAGGACGACGTCAACGAGACCTCGGCCAAGGTCGTCCTGGAACTGGACGGGTACAAGTCGGCGACGCGGCGCTTCGATCCCGACGGAAAGCCCCATACGGTGCCGCTGCAGGCGAAGTCGGGCAGCTTCGTCCTGAGCAACGCGGCGCCGGGCGCGACGCTGCATCTCTTTGTGCTGCCGTCCACGATCAAGAACGCGCGATCCGTCGCCGGACTCTGGAGCGAGAACCCGGACCAGCTGGTCCAGGCCGTGATCACCCTCGACGACGCGGACGTCCCGCATGTCGTGGATCGGCTCAAGGCGCTCAAGTCGAAGGCCGACGCGCGGATCAAGGACAAGGTCGCGACGCTGGCGGCCCGCGCGCCGTCGCAGACCCCGGTGAAGCCGGACAAGAGCACGACCGCCGACGACCGGGGCATCGCCCGGCTGGAAAACGTGTGGGTGCAGAATCGGTACCGCGTCTTCGCTAGCTCGGTCCGGACTCTGGATTATCTGTCGGGGGAGCTGACGTCCCGGGACGGAGTGGAAGACCCGCTCACGATCGACATGGTCCCGCTGGCGACGCTGACCGCGAAGGCGGTGCGTCCGCCGCTGGGGAAGTTCCGGGTCCTGCTGGCGGATCAGAGAGAGCTGGGCATCCTGACGAGCGGGGGCGGGGCCCCCGTTCGCGTCGTCGCGGGCCCGCTGGTCCTGCAGTTCGTCCCGCCGGCCGGGGACCCCCTGCTGCGGGACTTCACGGTGCCGATGACCGTGAAGGAGGATTTCGATCTCGGCGGAAATCTTTATCAGTACTCGGGCGAGGCGCACCAGAGCGCGGGGAACGCGCTGCTGGCCGTCCGGGCCTACTCGAAAGCGCTCGAGGAGAAGTCGGTCCCGACGTCCGAGCAGGCCGAGCGGGCGAAGCTGCCGGAGCTCGTCCGCCGGCTCTACCGGGGCTGGATCGACGAGGCCGTCGGGAAGGGCCGGCCCCTTGGGGGAGATGCCGCGGCGCGGCTGGATGCGGCGAAGGGGAAGGCTCCCGAGGAGTCGTTCCAGCTCCTCGTCGACCTCTATGCGGCGACGGACATCGCGCCGGCGCAGCGCGGCGGGGCGGCGGCGGAGCTCGCGTCGCTCCTGGCGAAGCAGAAGCGGCCCTACGAGGCGGTCGAATGGGCGGAGCGCTGCGCCCAGGAAAAATTCGATCCCGGCCAGGACGCGTCCCGGCTCCTATCCGTACTCGTCAAAGGCTCTCCTGGTCTGGAGGCCCGCTGGGAGCAGGTCCGCGCCGCCCTCGAGGGGCTGAGGAAGACGCCCGAGGTGAAGGTCGACCCTCCCACGCCGCCGGCCCCGGAGGCCGGGGTCCGGCTGGGCACGCTCCAGGTGACCAAGTTCGGGACCTTTTTGAAGCTGGATCCGGGCATGCAGGTGGCCAGGGATGATATCCTTGATTTGTACCGGGACGGGGGGAAGGTCGGCGAGGTCATCGTGCTGTCGATCCACGGTCCGGAAGAGAAGTATCCGAACGGCTACGCGACCTGCAAGAAGGGAACCGGATCGGCCCCTTTGAAGGAAGACGAGGCCCGGAGAAGGAAGTGAGGGTGAGCATGAGGATGGCGACGCTGGCGCTCCTTCTGGCGGCCTCGCTGTCGGCCTGCCGGCGGGACGAGTACCTCAGGGACAGGGACGAGCGCGACGCGCAGATCGTGGCCATCTCCGTCGAGACCGAGCCGCGCGGCGCGACGGTCCGGGTGAACCGCCTGGAGCGGACCTGGGTCACTCCCTGCGACATCGCCGACTTCAGCCTGCGCCGGGGCACCCAGGACCTCGAGGTGACGCTCGACGGCTACGAATCCATCGCGACGCGGGTGTACTACGACGGCCAGCACCCGGCGACGATCCAGCTCAAGATGAGGCCGAAGGCGGCCGTGGTCGTTCCGGCGACCGAGCCCGCCAAGCCCAAGCCTGCGGCGGAAGCGCCGAAGCCCGCCGAAGAGCCCAAGCCCGCGCCCGTGAAGATCGAGGCGGTCGCCGGCGGGACGAAGATGAAGATCAACTCGCCGGGCGCCAAGGTCCGGATTCAGGCGAAGACGGTCGTGAGCGAGCCCGATCGGCCCGGGGAGTATTTCCTGCCGGACGTGCCGCCCGACAAGGTGGTGGTCGAGCTGCTGGACGCGAAGACCGACGCGGTGATCGCTTCGGTGGAGTTCGCGCCCTCGGCGGCGCCCGCCGCGAAGGCCCCGGTCCCGGCTCCGTTGCCGGCCCCGAAGGACCCCGTGCCGGCCGACGCCGACCGGGTCGGCGAGGTCAAACTCGTGAGCAAGACCTACGGCGTGTTCGTCAAGCTCGACCCGGGCCTGGTGCTGCAGCCCGGCGAGGAGATCCTGATCGTCCGCGACGGCAAGGAGATCGCGCGGACGAAGATCCTGCGCGTCACCAAGGGCGACGAGAAGTACCCCGACGGAGCGGCGCAGGTCCAGAAGGAAGGCCCGATCCAGAAGGGCGACGAAGTTCGCCGGACGAAACCCTAAGGAGAACACGATGCGCGTTGGGACCCTGATGGCTCTGCTGCTTCTCGCGGCGCTGGCTCCCGCCTGCAAGTCGCGGAGGCCGGTGGCGGTGGACACCAGCGAGGCGGGCGAGATCCCCCGCGAAGTGGCGCTCCAGAAGCTGCGCGAGCTGCTGCCCACGGCGGAGTACCTCTATTGCACCGCTCCCAAGGAGACGCTCAAGGGCTCCGAGGTGCGGGGTCTGAGCGTCCAGTCGTCGCAGATCCAGATCGACCACGGCCGCGGCAAGCGGCTTTCGCTGACGTATGCCGACATCGCGATCGTCAACTTGGAGCAGGTCGGGAAGTACTACACGGCGCGCGTCTACACGGCGGCGGATGCCGAGCGCGAGCTCTTCGGCTTCCAGTGGCGGCAGGAAGATCCCGCCAAGCGGGCGGTCGAGCTGCTGGCCTCGCTGAAGAAGAAGTGAGCCTCAGCGCGCGTTGACCATCCAGCGCCAGATCTCCTTCGGTCCCGGCCTCTTCCCGTACAGGAGCAGTCCGGCCCGGTAGAGGCGGGCGGAGATCTGGATCGCGAGCCACGTCGACGTCAACAGGATCACCATCGACGCGATGATGTCGAGGAGCGGCGTCCCCTTGGGATCCACCACGTAGCGGAACATCATCGTCGTCGGCGACGTGAAGGGGACGTAGGAGAAGATGCGCGCGATCGTGCCCTGCGGCGCCTCGAAGAGGGCGATCACGATGAACGCGGGCGTGGCCCCGATGAAGGACCAGATCGACGCCATCTGCTGGCTTTCCCGGAGGTTCGTGCCGAGCGAGCCGAAGCCCAGCATCAGGGATCCGAAGAGGATGTAGCCGAGCAGGAAGTAGATGAAGCAGAGGGCGAAGGCCGCCGGCGAGATCACGAACTGGATCGCCGAGTAGACCACGCCGATGAAGCTCATCAGGGTCCAGATGGTCATCTGGAGCAGCCCGGCCGCCCCCAGCCCCATCAGCTTTCCCATCATCAGCTGGTCCGGCTTGATGGAGGAGAGGACCATCTCCAGCACGCGGTTCTCCTTTTCCTCGGCCATGCCCTGCAGCAGGTAGGCGCTGGAGGTGAAGATCGACGTCAGGAGCAGGATGAAGAACGCGTAGGCGGCAAGGGCGCGCTGCTCCGTCTCCTTCTGGTCCTCCGTGGACGGGTTCCCGGTCTCGTCCAGGAACACCTGCCGCGGGATGAACGGGCGCTTGGCGCGCGCGATGCTCTCCTTGTCGGTGGTCTTCAGGATGGAATCGAGGAGCCATCCCTCCACGCCGTCCGGAAGGGGCGGGGTGTGGGAGGTCATGAGGGTCGGCTTCCGCAGCGTCGCCACCCGGATCTCGCCCGAGGCGAGGTAGTCCTTCGGCAGGATGATGTAGGAGCCGATCTGCCTCTCCAGCAGCGCCTTCTTCGCGTCCGCTTCGCCGGCGAACTTGCGGTACGTCTGGTGGGCGACGAGGCCGCCCCAGTCGTCCACGTAGCCCATCGGCTTCTCGCGCACGGAGGCCTGCGACTCCTCGACCGCGCTCTTGGCGACCTTGCCCATGCCGAGCGCGATGCCGCCGAACACGAGCGGGAAGACGAGCGTGACGACGACGAACCAGACCCGGCGGACGGTCGTCAGGAACTCGTGGCGGGCGACGATCCAGGCCTTGTTCATGACGACGTCACCACCTTCAGGAAGACGTCGTCCATCGAGGGGAGCGCGCGTTCGTAGCGGGACACGGTGGCGCCGTCGGCGATCAGCCCCGCGAGGAACTTCTCCGGCGGCTCGCCGTCCTTGAGCCAGACCCGCGTTGCGTGGCCCTTGGGCTCGGTCCTGGCGACCGCCGGGTGGGCGGCGACGTCGCGGTCGGTCTCGAGCAGCACGGAATTGTCGGCGAAGCGCTGCTTGATCTCGCGGACCTCCCCGGAAAGCATCCCCTTGCCCTTGTTGATGAGGAAGACGCTGCGGCACATTTCCTCGACCTGGTCCATCCGGTGGGAGGAGAGGACGATCGTGGCGCCCTTTGCGGCGAACTCCTTCATGATGTCGTTGATGAGGACGCGGTTGACGGGGTCGAGCCCCTCGAAGGGCTCATCGAGGATCATGAGGGTCGGCTCAGGCAGGAGGACGGCAGCGATCTGGACCTTCTGCTGCATCCCCTTGGAGAGCTCCCGCATCTTCTTCTTTTTCGTCTCGAGGAGGCCGACGCGGTCGAGGTACTGGTCGACGCGGCGCTGCGCGACGTGGCGCTCGAGGCCCTTGAGCTCGCCGAGGAACTGGAGGACGTCGCCCACGCGCTGCCGCTGGTAGAGGCCGCGCTCCTCGGGGAGGTAGCCGATGCGTTCGCTGACCCCGGGCGGGGCGCCGAGGACGCGGATCTCGCCCGAGTCGGGCCGGATGATGTCCATCACCATGCGGATGAGGGAGCTCTTGCCGGCGCCGTTGGGGCCGAGAAGGCCGAAGATTTCGCCCTGGCCGACGCTGAAGGAGGCCGAGTCGACGGCGACCTTGGTTCCGTATGCCTTGGTGACGCCGCGGACCTCGAGGGCGGCGGCCACTCTAGCCGAGCTCTCCGATGCTCTTGACGACCTTGCCGACCAGGCCGTACTTGCGGGCTTCCTCGGGGGAGAGCCAGAAGTCGCGGTCGGCGTCCTTGGTGACCTGCTCCATGGTCTTGCCGCACTCCTCGCCGACGATCTGGTTGTAGCGCTCGCGGAGCTTCACGATCTCCTCGGCGTTGATCTGGATGTCGCTGGCGGAGCCGTAGGCCATGGTGGACGGCTGGTGGAGCAGGAAGCGCGAGTTGGGCAGGGAGAAGCGGCGCTCCTTGGGCGCGGCGAGGTAGATCATGACCGCGGCGCTGGCGCAGAGGCCGTTGACGACCGTGCGGACGGGCGGCTTGAAGTAGCGAAGGGAGTCGAAGATGGCGAAGCCGCTGTCGGCACTGCCGCCGGGGGAGTTGATGTAGACCGTGATGGGGGCCTTCTCGTCGTCCTGCTGGAGCAGCAGGAGATTGCTCTGGACCCGGCGGGCGAGCTTGTCGCTCACCTGCTCGAAGACGAGGATGGACCTCGTCTTGAGCATTTTTTTCATCAGGCCGCCGTCGCCGCCGTCTTTTTCCTTGTCGTCGTCGTCCGCGAGCCTGGGGTCGTGCAGCATGAGGTCTCCAGCCAATCTCATCTATCTAAAGGTTTACTGCTTCAATGACGCGAAGCCTGCGCAGGGCAATCCCCAAATCGGGTCGTCCCCGCTCCGGGGACGAAGGATGGTGGGCGTGGACAGACTCGAACTGTCGACCTTTCGCTTATCAAGCGAATGCTCTAACCAACTGAGCTACACGCCCCTGATTGACGAAAGAACGGGTACCCTCCGCCGGCGAAGGGTGGTGGACCCGACCGGAGTCGAACCGGCAACTTCCTGCTTGCAAAGCAGGCGTTCTCCCATTGAACTACGGGCCCGCTTTGTCTCCGAACCGGGCGCCCGGCTTCGGGCTCCAGATAGCCGCTCATATATAAATATCAAGTCTACGGGGGTCAACGCTTTCTTGGCGGGCGGACGGCTTACTTGCGGCCCTTGAAGATGTCCACTTCCGGCATGACGCGGCCCGTGCCGGTGGAGATCTTCTGGAAGCGGTAGTGCTTGGACGTGGGGGAGAGCATCTCGCACTTGACCAGCATCCACGTGTCGGGATGGAGCAGGTAGGGGACGAGCGCCCTCATGCCTTCGGGGTCGCCCAGCTCGGTGTAGACGTCCTGGTATTCGAAGCGCGTGGAGGGGTCCGTCGCCGCGGTCTTGCCGGCCGATTTCCCGGCAAGGTCGGCGGCCAGGGCGTCGGCCGTCTGGGCGACGGCGGCGGCGTTGGCCGCGAGGCCCTGTTTGCCCAGGTCCGTGCCGACCTGGGACGCCGCGGTTGCCGAGGAACTCACCTGGTTGAGGGCCTGAACCGCCGTGCTGTTCGTGGTCGTCCCGGCGGCGGGCGCGCCGCTATAGTCGGTGGTCGCGGTCCCGCAGGCCCCGAGCGCCAGGAGGAGGAGGGGGGTGCAACGATTCATCAGGCTTCGCATTATACAAATGAGGACGTGGGGATCGAGGGAATTTACGACGGAACTTGCCGGGAGATTGCGTCGGAAGGGTCCAACCGTCATAATCGCCCGGTCGTATTATCCCCAGACCTGATCGGAGGACTCTGATGCGCGCCCTTCTTGCCCTCATCCTGCTCTCCCTCGTCCAGGGGGGCGTCGCCGCTCGAGTCCAGGCGCAGGCGGACCCGGCCGCCGACGCGCTCCACACGATCGACGAGGAGACCCTCCGGGGCCACGAGAACTATCTGGCCAGCGACGCCCTCGAGGGCCGGGCGGCGGGCTTCCCGGGCAACGAGAAGGCGGTGGCGTACCTTGTGAAGGAGGCAACGTCCTACGAGCTCAAGCCGGCGGGGACCGACGGGTACACGCAGGAGTTCGAGTTCGCCACGCAGGGCACGACCCGCAGGGCGAAGAACGTGCTGGCGATCCTGGAAGGCTCCGACCCGAAGCTGAAGGAAGAGTACGTCCTGATCGGCGGGCACCTGGACCACGTGGGCCGCCTCGGCCAGGCCGTGAGCGGCCAGAAGGACGGCGCGAAGAACGGGGACGAGATCTGGAACGGCGCCGACGACAACGGCAGCGGCACGTCCGCGATCCTGACGGTCGCGCGCGCCTTCGGCCGCGGCAAGGTGCGGCCGAAGCGCTCGATCCTCTTTGCGTGGTGGAACGCGGAGGAGGCGGGGCTGAAGGGCTCGGCCTGGTGGGCGGGGCACCCGACGCGGCCGATCGACAAGGTCACGTACTGCCTCAACCTGGACATGATCGGCCGCAATCCCGAGCGTCCCCTCGACGTCGAGGGCGTGAAGAATTCGGAGGGGGACACGCTGGAGCGGATCATCACGGAGGCCTGCAGCGCCGAGAAGCTGAAGATCACGAAGTACGACCACACGAACGAGGCGATGTTCCGTTCCGACGGCGTGTCGCTGCTGCGGCAGGGCGTGCCGGCGACGATGTTCTTCAGCTACTGGCACGCGGATTACCACGCGGTGGGGGACCACGCGGACAAGATCGCGTACCCGAATCTCGCGAAGATCGCGCGGGCGGCGTTCCGCATCCTGCGGGAGACGGCGGACGTGGAGCCGGGGCTGCGCATCAATCCGGACACGCCGCTGGGCGGGAAGCCGCTGGGGATCCGGGGCGAGGACGTGCCGGGCGCGAACGGCGGCGTGAAGGTGTCGGTGGTGGCGGCGGGGTGCGCGCTCGCGAAGGCGGGGCTGCAGACGAACGACGTGATCGTGGCGGTGCAGGGCGCGCCGCTTTCGGGGACGCGTCCGATGGCGGACCTCTGGAAGAGGATTCAGGAGACGCGCGGGGAATCTCCGGTGAGTCTGGACGTTGTCAGAGGTGGGGAAACGAAAACGCTGACGGCGGCGTGGACGCGAGACCAATAAATTCTCGCGGAAATGTTTCAAAGTGCTTGACACGCCAACGCGGATTCGTATAATCCGCCTGTATAGCAGTCAGCTCTCTCAGGTGTAGTACCCACATCGGGCTCAAGGGTTCAACCCTCGAACACTGGGTGGGATCGTATCGTCTCCTGAGGGGCTCTTTGACAATCGGGTTCGAGCCAATCGAACCCATCTAAACTTTTGCGTCTGTAAAAGGATGGCAAGAGGACGACTGCCGCCCAAAAGGCGGTGGGAGGAGATGGGGCCCTTAGAGCATGTTCCAAAAACATGCTTATTCTGGGTTTTAACCAGGCTCCGAATAACCTGGAGCTTCTTCAAACCAGATCTCTCTTCATCAGAAAACTGATTGAAGAGTTTGATCCTGGCTCAGAACGAACGTTGGCGGTGTGCCTAATACATGCAAGTCGAGCGAGAAAACCGGGGCAACTCGGTGAGTACAGCGGCGGAAGGGTGCGTAATACATGGATAACGTACCCCCCAGTTCGGGATAACCCTCCGAAAGGTGGGCTAATACCGGGTAATGGCAGCGGGTGGCATCATTTGCTGCTTAAAGACGCAAGTCGCTGGGGGAGCGGTCCATGGCCTATCAGCTAGTTGGCGGGGTAACGGCCCACCAAGGCAATGACGGGTAGCCGGACTGAGAGGTTGAACGGCCACACGGGAACTGAGACACGGTCCCGACATCTACGGATGGCAGCAGTAG
>Ga0310813_10000098_pt1 | contig 66399 bp, 68 predicted proteins | sample YN3metagenome_FD_203086 | JGI IMG/M metagenome (GOLD analysis project Ga0310813, IMG submission 203086) | Soil microbial communities from experimental microcosm in Duke University, North Carolina, United States - YN3 | ecosystem: Engineered > Artificial ecosystem > Soil microcosm > Unclassified... | reverse complement strand
GTTACGATGGCAACGCCCGGACTCGGCATGGGTTCTCAACCACTTACAAGTCTCGTCGAACAGAAGCTTCGCGCAGAGCGCCTGGTCAGGGTTGGCGCGAGTTGGTTTGCTACTATCGCCGCGTTATATGATCAACTCTATTTTGTCCATGAGCGGCACCGGAATCCGGTTTATCTTTGGGCTCGGAATTGCGGAATTGGTCGACGGACTGGCGCACCAGGCGGGACAGACAGGCTTCGCGCTCGATCTGATCATCAATGGCTTCGTCGCTGGAGTGTTCGTGGTGTTCTGGCAGTTTGCCCGCAAAGGGGAGCAGTGGGCGTTCATCGTCGGCATGGCGCTCTATGCGGTTGATGCGGCAGTGATGCTCTACTTCAAACAGGTTCTTTCAGTAGCATTTCACGCCTACGCGCTCTATCGCATGTATAGCGGTATGAGCGGCATTCCAGCGTTGCAGAGAGCGCAGCAGGCGATGGCGCCGGCGGGAACACCGATACAGCCGCGATAAGGCAGTTGTTGGTTATTGATTGTTAGTTGTTGCAACGCAACCCGCATCGCGTCAAATTGGATGGATCAGAATATTTCTGGAGTAGGTGCCAACAACTAACAACCGATAACCGACAACTGCTCTACTTCGCCGCCATCTTCTTGACCATTGCCACCACCAGCTTGCGGTCGCTGTCGTTCAGGTTGCCGGAGTAGCGGCGGATTTGCGTCAGGAAGCGAAGCTCGTCGTCGGAAAGTTGGGGGAGGGCTTTCGATCCGTTGCTGTTGCCGGGTTCTGAGAAGAAATGCGAGAGCGGGAGCTCCATGGCCCCGGCAATTTTCGAGAGTGTATCCAGCGAGGGAACGGTGTGGCCGTTCTCAACCCGCGAAAGATAGCACCTCAGCAGTCCGGTCCGCTTTTCAATGTCGCCCTGCGACATCCCCTTTTGCAGCCGGAATGATCGGATTGTTACCCCAATATTCATCAAAGGAGTCAGTGCATGGTAACCAGAGTAGTACCTGTTGGCAAGTGAAAAGTTTCGATCGCTGCAAACATCACGAAGGCAAAATCATTGCCACGGATTTCCACAGATTCGCACGGATTGAAAAGCTGAAGACGCCGCGGATCGCGCGTTCCTCTGTGATCTCTGTGGTTAATTTGGATTTTGATCCGGACGAAATGCTTTAACCACAGAGGGCACAGAGGTGCACAGAGTAGTTCAGCCAGGACTTCATCGCCAGAGTTCAGCTTTTCAAGGGATACGCGAAAAACATCACGAGCTTGCTCTGCATCGATCCGCTTTGCGCCCTTTGCGAGTCCTTGGCGAACTTCGCGGTTAAAAAGCTCTTAACCGCAAAGATCGCAAAGAAATGCCGCAAAGTTCGCAAAGGCCTGCAAGCGCTCTAGCTTTTCAAGTGTTGCGCGAAGAACATCAGAATCTTGCTCCACGCGTCAGCCGTATCTTCGGGCTTGTAACCAGCGCCATTCACGGGATTCTGGAAGCCGTGGCCGGCGTCGGGATAGACCGTGAGATCACCTTTCTTGCCGAGCTTGTTCAGTTGCTCTCCGAACTTCTTTACATCATCGGGAGTGATTCCCTGATCTTGCGCACCGAATAGCCCGAGAATCGGCGCGTTGAGTTTCTTGAGTTCATCGGGCGATGCGGAGACGTCCCCGTAATTAATTACATCGGCCGCAAGCGTCGGTTCGGCGATTGCCAGTTGAAGCGAATAGCCGCCGCCCCAGCACCAGCCGATCGCGCCGATCTTGTCCTTCTTCACGTCGACGCGCGACTGCAGATAAGCAAATGCCGCCTCCGCGTCACGTTTCACGCGGTCGGATGGCGCTCGCGAGAGTTCGTGCGCCTGATCGCGAGTGGTTGCCACCTTGCCCCGGTAGAAATCCACGGCCAGCGTCAGATAGCCCTGGTCAGCAAGCTTGCTCGCTTGATCCTTTACCCAATCATTCAGTCCCCACCATTCGTGGATGACGATGACCGCCGGGAATGGGCCGTTGCCGTCAGGCACGTAGGCGACCGCGTTGACGGTGTCGCCGCCACTCTTGAAGGTGATGTCTTTGGGGGTCGCGGCGAACGAGGACGTCGCGAGTAAAACACTGATGAACGACAGAATGTATTTCATGTGCACTCCTTCGCCTATCAACATCCTTTAGCTCTTCAGCTACTGCCAGAGTAGGTTTGGCTAAAAGCTAAGAGCTAGTAGCTAAAAGCTGCTTCATAACTCCAACTCCATGTACAGCGCGCCCTCAATTGGATTCTCCCGGTACGGCGCAATCTCGCGGAAGCCGAGTTGCCGATACATCGCGACTGCCGTGCGCATCATCGGTTCGACGGTGTCGAGTCGGAGTTTCTTATATCCGATTTCACGAGCCTCTACGATGATCCGCTCGGCTAGAGCTTTGCCCAGACCCTTGCCGCGAAATTGCGGGCGCACGTAAAGTCGCTTCATCTCGCAGGTGTGTTCGTGCATTTTATGCAGGGCAATGCATCCGGTGGCTTCTCCGGCGCTTGTCGCGAGAAGCAAGCGCCCATCGGGACGCGCATAATCGCCCGGCAGCTGTGCCAGCTCCTTGTCGAAGCCTTGGAAGCACAAGCTGAAACCCAGCGATTGAGCGTATTCGAGGAACAGGTCGCGGATGGCAGCGATCTGCTCGGCGGATTCAGCCTGCACCGCGTGCAATTCCGGACTTTTTGCCGTCAGCATAAACATCGCCCTACACAAAAATGTCCCTGGATGCCTTCCGGAGATGCGACATCCGCAAGGAACGAGACCACAATTCCACCCAGACACCACAAAATGACGCCAGTCCCGGTTCGCTTTCCTTGCTCGTTGCCTATGATCAAAGCCAGGATGAACCATTCCACCAGCCGCACCGGCGCGTAGATTGCGATGTACTTCCCGAGCAGATTCTCCGGTCCAGTTGAGAACGCCAGAAAAATCACGACCCCGAAGCCGATTCCAATCACCAGCCGCACTGCACCCAATCTCACAGCCTTAGGGAGAGTCGCCGACGCGGGACGCCAGAGCCGCAGACCGTACCAGCACCAGCCCACGTACGCGATCAGCTTTACCGCAACGTAGAAAGCGTAGCCCATTAGGAAATCGCGCCTGCTTAACCCATCAGCATGCCGCCGTTCACGTTCAGCACGTGCCCGGTGATATAAGCGGCTTCATCCGACGCGAGAAACGCAACGCAGTTCGCGACTTCTTCTGCCGACCCCACACGCCCAAGCGGGATCATCTTCAAAGCGCTCTCCTTCAACTCCGCCGAAAGCTCTGCCGTCATCGCGGTTTCGATAAATCCCGGCGCGACTGCGTTGCAAGTGATATTTCTCGATCCCACTTCGCGCGCAATGGCCATCGTCAGGCCGATCAAACCTGCCTTCGACGCTGCGTAGTTCGCCTGGCCTGCCTGGCCCATCTGCCCGAAGATCGAAGTAATGTTGATGATCCGTCCCCAACGTTGCCGTAGCATCGAGCTGATTGCCTGCTGGCTGCAGAGATAGGCCGAGGTCAAGTTTGTGTTCAGCACCGCGTCCCAATCGGCGCGCTTCATGCGCATGAGAAGCTGGTCGCGGGTGATGCCGGCGTTGTTGACGAGGATGTCGATCTTGCCGACGGCGGAAATAATCTGCTTAAAAGTGGTTTTAATTTGATCTTCATTTTCCACGTCAGCGGGAAAAGCCCGGACAGAAGTTCCCCCGATCGCATCCGCCACTTCATCGAGCTTCTGCTGATTGCGTGCAACCAGTGCGACCGTCGCGCCGCGGGCAGCAAGCTTCAGCGCGCACGCCCGGCCAATGCCCTGCGATGCGCCAGTGACTACGGCAACCCGTCCGCTCAGATTCATAAGTGAAGGGAGAATTATATCTGTACCGCTTCGACGACGGTTTCCGCATGGCGCTGGACTTTGACAGAGCTTATCGGCATAGCGCCCCAATCCCGACTTTTCCGCGAACGGTCAGAACCAAGCCCGAGAACTGAAGCCTTCCTTGCTAAACTTGATTATTGCCTCCAAGAAGCAAATCTTCGACGGTTGCGGCTGAAGTCGCTGCTCCTGCGCAGCCGAAGCCGAGACTCGTACATCAGCACGATCCGGAGCGCCTTTTTCTCATTGACGCCATGTCGTTCATCTTCCGCGCCTATCATGCGATGGCGCGGCAGCGCGGGATGTCAACGCGCAAGGGTTTGCCGACGGCCGCGATCTATGTATTCGTGAACATGTTGCGGAAGCTGCGAGACGATTTCTCGCCACATTATCTTGCTGCGGTCTTCGACGTTGCTGCGCCCACCTTCCGCGATCAGCAATACAAGGAGTACAAAGCGAACCGCACAGAGATGCCCGGCGACCTGGTCCAGCAGATTCCCTATATCCGCCGCGCGCTCGACGCATACCGCATTCCAATTCTCGAAGTTCCCGGCTACGAAGCAGACGACGTGATCGGGACTCTGGCCACAAAAGCTGTTGCCGAGGGCAGGAGTGTTTACGTCGTTTCCAGCGACAAAGACATGCTCCAACTGGTGAACGACCGAGTGCTGGTTCTGAATCCGCCCAAGGACAACCTGATCGCCGACGCCGCCAAAGTGGAAGAGATTCTCGGAGTGCCGCCGGGGCGGGTGATCGACATCATGGCGCTGCGAGGAGATTCGATCGACAACATTCCCGGCGCGCCAGGCATTGGTGAAAAGGGATCAGTCGAATTGATTCAGAGGTTCGGCAATCTCGAAGCCGCGCTCGACCGTGCTGCTGAAGTAGAACGCAAAACCTATCGCGAATCGCTGCAGAACAATCGCGAGCAGATTTTGCTCAGTAAACAATTGGTGACGATCGACTGCAACGTGAAAATCGACCTTGATGTCGCACGAATGCACGCCGGCGAACCGGACGTCGAAGCTCTGCGCGACTTATTTACTGAGCTGGAATTCACCTCGTTGCTGAAAGAACTGCTGCCCGTCGTCGAGGCGCAACCCGGTAATTATTCAGAGGCAAGATCAGCTGAAGATATTCAATCGGCGCTAAAGGCGCTGGCCCCGGGAGAGGCCGTTGCCGTCGCAATTGAGGCCGGCGCTGAACTGAAGGAGCCTGAAGCTGAAGAAGAGGGCGAGGCCGAACTGCTTCCTCTCACCAGCGAGCCGCCGGCACCGAAATCCAGAGCCATGGCGCTGTCCGTGATACCTGGTTCCGCGATGACCGTTGTTCCAGAAAGCGAAGCCGCCGGTGCTTTGCGTGACGCGCTCTCAAGCGAAGAGCCACCCAAAGCCATTCACGACTGGAAATCGGCGATGCACGCTTTACCCGAGGTCCCGATTGCCGGGATCAGGCATGACACACGGTTGTACTCCTACCTTCTCGATCCGACTTACTCGGCGCATGGGCTGCCCGAAGTCGCGCTTCGGCACTTCAATTTGAAACTCGGTGGTTCGCTCGCCGAGGCAGCGGACATGACCGGCCGCCTGGCGGCGAAGTTGAGAAGGGAAGTGGAAGACGGTGGGCTGCTGAAACTTTACGACGAGATTGACCTGCCCCTGGTCCCCGTGCTCGCGCGCATGGAGCAGACTGGAGTCGCGATCGATCGCGCTGCACTCGGCAAAATGTCGGAGCGGCTGGAACGCGAGATCGAGACCAAAGGGCGGGAAATCTACGACTGCTGCGGCTCGGAGTTCAACATCAACTCGCCGAAGCAGCTTGGCGACGTGCTTTTCAACAAGCTGAATCTGCCGAAGCCGGTCAAGTACGGCAAGGGCAAAACCATCTCGACTGCGGTTGACGTTCTCGAGGAACTTGCTGAAAGTCACCAAGCACCGAAGCTTGTCCTTGAATACCGGCAGCTTTCGAAATTGAAATCCACGTATGTCGATGCGCTCCCGGCCTTACTGAATTCCGGCACCGGACGGCTGCACACCACGTTCGATCAAACCGGAACTGCCACAGGCCGGCTCTCGTCTTCCAATCCAAATCTTCAAAATATTCCGATCCGTACCGAGTTGGGCCGCGAGATTCGCGCTGCATTCACGGCCGCCCCGGGATGCGTGCTGCTGGCGGCGGACTATTCCCAGATCGAACTGCGGTTGCTTGCTCACTACTCCAAAGATCAATTGCTGGTCGAAGCATTCCGCAACGGTGACGACATTCATACACTGACCGCGTCACAGGTTTTCGGAGTGCCACCGCTCATGGTTACGCCGGACCATCGCCGCCAGGCCAAAGTGGTGAATTTCGGAATTGTGTATGGGCTGTCGCCGTTCGGGTTGTCGCAGAACCTTGGCATCGATACTTCTGAAGCCAAACGGTTCATCGATGCGTACTTCGAGAAGTATCATGGCGTGCGGACGTTCGTCGATCGCACACTCGATGAGACGCGCCGCGAGGGTAAGGTCAAGACTCTGTTTGGCCGCGTGCGCCCGATTCCTGACATCAACAGCAAGAACTACAATCTGCGTGGATTCGCTGAGCGAACGGCCGTGAACACGCCGCTACAGGGCACGGCAGCGGACCTAATCAAGCTAGCAATGATTCGGATTGACGCCGCAATTCTCGAACGAGGATTGAAGTCGCGAATGACCTTGCAGGTCCACGACGAACTGGTTTTCGAAGTTCCAGAAGCTGAACTCGACCCGATGCGTACGCTGGTTCGCGAGCAGATGGAGAACGTGCATCCGCTCGCGGTGCCGTTGCTGGTGGAGATTGGCGTGGGAAAGAACTGGCGGGATTTGGAGTAAACCACAGTACTTACGTCGATCGAATCCTTTACAGCGCCTGTCCGATCGGCAAAGGTTGCACAGCATCCCAAGCCGAGGCAAGGTCAGCGCGAGCGAAACCATTCGAAGCTTTGTCGTCTGCTGCATATCGATACAGTGCTGAAGTGAATAATTGGGCCGTGGAAGTCACGACAATTGCCAGCAGCACCCAGTAACTCACGGCCAAGGTCGCAGCCAGGCCAAACGCCTGTCCTAACATTCCAGCTAAGAAGAAGGCCGCAATTCCGGGAATAGCCAGTACTGAGAACAGAAGGGAGAAACTGAAGCCTGCCACGACGACCTCGCCCCACTTCCTTTTGAGCAATGCTGCAGAGCGATAAAGGGCCTCCCCCGGGCTGATGTTTTCTAACGCCAGCAGCGGCACTACAAAAAAAGTCGCAAGGCGCCACAGGTACCCGAGAATGCCCGCGATCCATCCTTCAACCGTGCCCCGTTTACGCACTATCTTCAGCAAAACGCCTACCGTACTGGACAATACCGCCCACTGCAAAATGGCGTACTTCCGTGCCCAAGCGATCCTGAGACCGTCATCCAAGTTTGCATTTCGACCGGCAAGGCGATCGAGAGCAACCGCAGCAAATGCGACGTTGAAGTAAACAATGATTGCATAGTTCGCCAGATAAAAGAGGAACAACAGCAACCAAACGCGCTCGCGTACTCGACGCTCCGCATCTGTCGTCGGTGCCGCTTCGCGAGAATGGTCTCCGCCCCCTAACAAGAGATCTACTGTCACGAGAGTCAACTGTCGAACTCCGTCGGCGGAAACCCGCGGAGGCGCCGGTGCAAACTCGACTGCATGAATGGGAATGTCGAGTACAAGCGCGCCACCTCCCAGAACAATAATCGAAACCAGGAAACAGAATATGGCGGAGATGACGGGTAGGAGCATAAGGGGGCGATAGGACTTAATTACGCTAAAATCCTGCCACATGAACGCCCACGTGTTTGTAATCCGCTTAAGGAAGAGCAGTATAAACGTGCTCATAGGCAGTGCGGCTTTCTGCGCTCTGACAAATCATATAATGCCTAATTCGCAGATTGATGCAAAAAAGCAGATTCCTCAATGTTGAGCGGTTCGGGATAATGTCCGTTGGCTAGAGCGGGTGAATTTACGCCCCTAATTCGCTTTTAATCGCCCCCGCAATCCCCTCCGTCAGCGCATTCATTTTCTCTTCCGATTCCGCTTCGACCATCACGCGCGCCAATGCTTCCGTTCCTGAGTAACGAACCACGATCCGGCCATTGCCGTCGAGCTCTCGCTGGGCCGATTCAATCGCGCTCTTCACTGACGGAACCTGGTCGAGCGGAACTTTCTCGCGCACGCGTACATTCTGAATCCGCTGCGGAAATACCTTGAGGTCGCCGAGCAAATCGGACAGCGAACGCCCGCTGCGGGCCATCACATCCATTACGCGCAAAGCCGTCATCAGCCCGTCGCCGGTGGTGGCGTCGCCATCACGGAAAATAATGTGACCCGATTGCTCGCCGCCCAGCACTGCGCCGGTCTTGATCATTTCTTCGAGAACATACTTGTCGCCCACGTTCGCGCGCAGCATGCGAATGCCTGAGTTACGCAAGGCGATTTCGAGGCCCATGTTCGACATCGTTGTTGCGACGATAGTGTCGCCGCGAAGCAGGCCGCGCGACTTCATGTCTCGCGCTGTAAGCAGCAACACGGCGTCGCCATTCACCACTCGTCCTGAGCCATCGCTGAACAGCGCCCGATCGGCATCGCCATCGAACGTGACCCCCAGATCATAGGCACTCGCGGCAGCAATCTGTTTTGCCACGGTGTCAGGATGCAGCGCGCCGCAGCCTTCGTTGATGTTCTTGCCGTCAGGAGCAGAATGAATGAACGTGGCCTTCACTCGGCAGGAGCGAAACAATTCCGGGGCCTCGGCAGCTGCCGCGCCGTTGGCGCAGTCCACCAGAACGCGCAGACCGGAGAGTTCGGTGCTGACCGTGCCCGCCAACCAACTGATATACGCCGCCCGCAATCCATGCTCGCCGGGAAGCGATGTTGTCGCCGATGAATCCGCCGGGACGCCGCCCTTTTCCAGCAACGCGAATATCTCTTGCTCAATTCCAAGCTCGTGTGAATCCGGCAGCTTGAAGCCGTCGGCGGAGAAGACCTTGATCCCGTTATCAGTCCACGGATTATGCGAGGCCGAGATGACTACGCCGGCGTCGAACTTCCGGGAACGCGCAAGATACGCAACTCCGGGCGTGGTGATCACGCCTGCGCTGTGGACTTCCACGCCAAGCGACGCCAACCCCGCAGTGACGCGGTCCGCGATCCCGCGGCTGGACTCGCGCGTGTCCTGACCGATAATCGCCCGGGCCCGAGGGTTTGTCCGCAGCAGGTCGTGACCCAGCGCGCGTCCGATCACGAATGTGCTCTCGGCGGTCAGCGGGAACTGGCCCGCAACTCCGCGAATGCCGTCGGTTCCAAAGAGTTTGCGTTCAGATGACATGAAAAGTGCCTTGCGCGACAGCACAATCTATCGAAATTCGCTGTGAATTGAAAGTGACAGGAGTGCGGCTCAGTTGAGCTTGCCGGTAACCACGAGATACCACAATCCATAAGCAAGCGCCAGCGACACAATCTTGAGGCCAAGGTTGTGAAGCACATGACGACGAAAAAAATCACCGGGTTTCATCTTCGCGCTCCTGGTTCTTGGTCTGTGCCTCGCAATGGCACCTCTTCCTCGATTTCGTCCAGGATGCCGGCGCCATTGGTGATCGGCGTGGGCAAGACTGTCGGCGGAACATACTTTCGCAGAAGCTCGCCCATGCGCTCGCGTAGTTGGTCCACCGTCAAGTCACGCTCAATCGCGCCTCCCACGGCGAGACTGATGGTGCCAGTTTCTTCGGAAACAATCACCGCAATAGCATCCGTTTCTTCGGTGATGCCAACGCCTGCGCGATGTCGCGTTCCCATTTGCGTGGAGAGTCCAGGATTCATGGAAAGCGGTAAAAAACAGGCCGCTGCCGCAACGCGATCTCCGTGCACGATGACCGCTCCGTCGTGCAAGGGAGCGCTTGGACGGAAAATCGTGGCCAGCAGATCGTACGAAAGCCGGGCTTCGAGCGCGACTCCGCTCTCGACATAGGTTCGCAAACCAATTTCTCGTTCAATGACCATCAGCGCGCCGGTTTGGTTCTGTGAGAACAGACTGGCCGCCAGCACGATATCGTCGTAGGCGTCAGACTCGGCGGCGGACCCGCGGGCCATCGTCAGACGACGCCCTAACCGCGCCAGAGCTTCGCGGATCTCCGGTGCAAAAACCACCAGCAGAGCGATGAACGTATAGGGGCGAACGTGATTCACCACCCAGGTCAGGGTGACCAAGCCCTCAAGTTGAAGGAAATAGACCGCAATTGCAATTACGGTGACGCCAACCAGAATGAGCGCGGCGCGCGTCCCTTTAATCAGCGCCAGAAACTCGTAAATGAGAAAGGCCACGACCAGGATGTCGATGACCGAAATCATCGTGAAGTGTGGCCAGGCTCCGGTAGCGTGTATCAATCCGACCCCTTAGTTAGTCAGCAGCAGCGCGCTCCAGGCAATCTTCAGGGACATTGTAATCCAGGTGGGAACCTCGTCGTTGGTCGTTCGTCGTACGTCGTTCGCTAAAACTAACCCGCCACAGAATCGAGAAGATGGGACTCGCCAGGCGCTCTCATCCGCGCACATGACCTATTTTTTCTTTTCGACTCTTGCGGTCAGCGTTCCTTGTGCCAGCCGTGCGGAAATCTCGTCTCCGACCTCGACCTGGGTCGTGTCCTTAACAAGCTTTCCACTTGCGTCGAAAACCAGAGCGTAACCTCGCTCAAGGATAGCGACCGGCGATAGTGCCTGGAGCTGAAGCTGAAGGCGCTCGAGACGCGACTTATGCACGAGCAGCATATTGCGAATTGCGCCGCCGAGATTGCTGGTTTGCGAGGCAAGGTCCTTGCGAATTCCCGCCAGCACGCGCCGCGCATCATAGTGACGCACCGCAGCCGACGCCCGCTCCCAGCGCCGCCGGTTTTGCTCGATCAGCCTTCGTTGCGATTTCTCCAGACGGAAGGTGAGATCATCCAGCTTCTGCTGGCGCTGGTTGATGCCATCTATCATGCGCGCGAACGCGCCCTGCTGCGCAGCTTCGGTTAAGGTTTGCTTGGCCATCAACAACCGATAGCGAATGGCCCGCGCAAGGCGCAGACGCAAAGACTCGGCTTGTTCTTCGATCTCCTGGCGTGAACGAATGACTAGCTCGGCTGCCGCGGATGGCGTAGGCGCACGTAAATCTGCGACGAAGTCGACAATCGTGAAATCAGTCTCATGGCCGACCGCGGAAATAATGGGAATCAGCGACGACGCGATCGCACGCGCAAGCCCTTCGTGATTGAAGGCAGCGAGGTCTTCCGCCGACCCGCCGCCGCGGGCGACGATGATCACGTCGACATTGTTTGCACGATTAAAATATTTCACGCCCGCGCTCACGTCTGAAGCAGCGGCTTCCCCCTGCACCTGAGCTGGAAAGATCAGCACACTCGCCGAATGGTGACGCCGACGAAGAATGTTGAGGATGTCGCGAAGCGCTGCTCCTTGTGGCGAAGTCACAAGGCCGATGCAGCGTGGTAGCGACGGAATGGGCTTTTTGCGGGCCGCAGCGAACAGTCCCTCGACTTCAAGCTTGGCCTTGAGTTGCTCGAACGCGATCTGCAGCGCGCCCGCGCCCTTCGGCTCCAAATACTCAGCCAAGAGTTGCAAGTCTCCACGATCTTCATAAACCGTTACTCGTCCGCGAAGAATGATCTGCATGCCGTTTTCGGGCCGGAATCGCAGGAGCCGCGCCTGGGTGCGAAACATGACAGCACGAATCTGGGCTTCACGGTCCTTCAAGGTGAAATAAAGATGCCCGGAATCCTGGGCGCGAAAATTGGAAATTTCGCCTTCCACCCAGATATCGCTGTACTCGCGTTCCAGATGGGTGCGTGCGGCCGAGACCAGATCGCCCACCGCCCAAATCCGGCGGTCGGGCGCCCTGAAGGTAAAACCAAGTTGATCGGCGAAGGACACTGACAGGAGTGTACCTTGGGGGGCGCAAAGTCAAAAACCGGCCACGGATTCACACGGATTTTCACGGATTTTGTGAGCTTCTATCTCGCTGAATTGCGTTTCGCGAGGCGGAAAGCAGAGGTATTAGAAAGCGAGGGCACAACAAATAACCCTCAAAAGGTTTATCCGTGTTGATCCGTGAAAATCCGTGGCTGGTTTTCAGGAGAAACTTACCGGCATTTGCAGGATTTTGCCGCGATTCTTCGGTTTTAGCACGTCGCTCTTCTGGTCCGCCAGGAGTTCGCCGGCAATTCGCAGGGCTTCGACCTCTTCCTGCAACTGTCGCAGTTCGGCTTCTTTACGGCGCAGCACTTCGAGCGGATCGCGCATGGATCTCCTCTGAGAGTGAAGTCAATGTACGGTGCTCAGCTCAGAAGGGAAACGTCACAAAAGTACGATTGCGCGAAAGGAAACTCAGTGGCCCAGATGGTACGGATGCCCCTTCAGGATAGTGAACGCCCGATACAGTTGCTCGAGCAGCACCACGCGCGCAAGTTCATGGGCCAAGGTCATGTGGCCCAGCGAGAGCACGAAATCCGCCTGACGTCGCAGCTCGTCGCCGAAGCCATCCGCCGCGCCAACTGCAAATACCAGTGGCACAGGGTTGCTCTCTTGATGGCGGCGAATGAACTGCGCCAGTTCCTCAGATGACAGCTGCTTGCCTCGCGAATCGAGCAAGACCAGCCAGCGCCGGGCACTTCGGCCATCGCGGCCGCAGAACTTCAGGAGCGCCGCTTCATCTTTGAGCGAGAACCCCGCTGCTTCTGAATACTGCTTGAGGCGCTTCAGGTAGGCGTCGGCGAGGGATTGGACGGCAGCATTCTTTGTTTTGCCGATCCATGCGACGGTGAGCTTCACTTGCTCACGATCTTAAACGCAGCTCTTAACCGCAGAGATCGCAGAGAATTTGCCCAGTTCGCAGAGAAAGACTTCAAAGGGCCGCGGATGTCGCAGAGTAACGCGGACAAGTCTACAGCCTCACCTCAAGGGTGTGTGGTTTAAGAAGGGTAATCCGCGTAAATCCGTGATCCGCGGCGAGTTGAAGTTGACTTTCTCTGCGAACTCGGCGGGATCTCCGCGACCTCTGCGGTTAAAAGCTTTTGGTTCAGGCGCGTTTGCGCACCCCGGCACGTGGAGCGGCCCGCTTTCGCGGCTTCGGCGCAAGATCTTTTGGCTCGATCTTTTTTGCCGACTTCCACAGGCGTTCCAGATCGTAATATCGCCGCGCTGATTCAGAAAAAATGTGGACTACGAAATCGACGTAATCGATGAGAACCCATTCTGCCGGTTTGTAGCCTTCAATGTTGTTGGGGTACAGACCGGCGCGCTTCAGCCGCAGTTCGACCTCATCAGATATGGCCTGCACCTGGCGCGGATTCGTGCCGCTGCAGATAACGAAGTAATCCGTGAATGCGCCTGAGCCTTGCTCAAGTTCGAGCAAGCTCAATTCTTCGGCTTTCTTATCGAGGCAGGCGGAAATGGCTTCGGTGATTTGTTTTTTGAGAGTAGCGTTCTTGTTCATTAGGAGCCAGCAGCTAAATACAATCCTTCCTTCTTTATGTATTCTTCCACACTTTCGGGAACGAGTTTCTTGATAGGCCGTTTGGCGCGAGCGGCGGCGCGAACTTCAGTTGCCGACACTCTCACATTGATGTTGTCCAGCAGGTGAAGCGTGACCCCAGATAAGACGAGATTGCCGGCGGCCGGCTGTTTTCGAAAAGGCCTGGTCACTTCGTCGCGCGGGCGGAATGTTTCCGGTAACGCGGCGGCGACATCGGCCAGCGAGAATCCCGGGCGGCTTGCGATGATAAATTCGCATTCCGAGAACAGCGCCTCTGCCTCCCGCCATTTCGCGATGTCTTTAAACGCATCGATGCCAATCAGAAAGAACAGACGATCAATCTCTTTGAGCGACTGCTTCAGTTTGCGAATGGTGTCGATGCTGTAGTTCGGCGCCGAGGCGACACTGGCTTTGATGTTCTTCTTGTCCTGAATGACAAATTCGCCCGGTGCTTCCAGCAGGGAAGCAACAAGCGCCTTCTCGCCTTGCGTCGCCAGCGCGGTCATTGCATAACGATGGAAATACGACGCAACCGGCTGCGCGGTCCTGTGGGGCGGCATATTGGTCGGGACAAAATAAACTTTTCCCAGATCGCAACGCTCCCGTGCCGCTTTTGCAAGCGCAAGATGGCCTTTGTGGATGGGATCGAAGGTGCCGCCGAAGAGGCCGATGTTCATTGAAAACCGTCGTTCGTCGTTGATCGTTCGTCGTTCGCGAAGATCATACTAGGTTACGCGCTTATCTCAGCCAGCTGGAGACGACGGATCTCATCGACCTTTTCCGCCATGGCGTATTCTAGTTTTTCGACCCCTTCGCCGGTCACTGCGGAAATCGGGAACAGTTCAAGCTTGTGCGTCTTCGCGAACTTCTTGAGTTTCGCCAGCTTCGTCTTGTTGGCGACATCGCACTTCGATGCGGCCAGAATCAGCGGCTTCGATTCGAGGCCCGCGCCGAAGCTGCTTAATTCGCCCATGATGACTTCAAAATCCTTCACCGGATCGGGCCGTCCGCTTGCATCGGAGACATCGACGAGATGGACCAGCAGACGAGTGCGCTCAATGTGACGCAGGAACTGCGTGCCCAGCCCCGCGCCCTCGTGCGCGCCCTCGATCAGTCCTGGAATATCGGCAACCACGAAGCTCGTCTCGTGCGGCGGTTCGCCAACCATGACTACGCCGAGGTTCGGCTCGAGAGTCGTGAAAGGATAATCCGCAATTTTCGGACGTGCCGCCGAAATTCGCGAAATCAGCGTGGACTTGCCCACGTTTGGATACCCGACCAGCCCGACATCGGCGAGGAGCTTCAGTTCGAGCCTGAGAGTGCGTTCTTCACCGGGCCGGCCGTCTTCGTGCTCGCGAGGAGCCTGGTGCGTGGAGGTCTTGAACTGTGCATTGCCACGGCCGCCGCGGCCGCCTCGGGCAATCACAATGCGATCGTCGGCATTTGAGAAGTCGTGCACCTTTTCGCCGGACTCGGCGTCATAGACAATCGTCCCAACGGGAACCTTCAGCAGAACGTCTTCCCCTTCGCGTCCAGTCTTGTTCGATCCTTCTCCATGCCGTCCGCGTTGGGCTTTGTACTCGGGATTGAAGCGGAAATGCACAAGCGTATTGTGGCGCTCGCTCGATTCCATGATGACGTCGCCGCCTTTGCCGCCATCGCCGCCCGAAGGACCACCGCGCGGAACGAATTTCTCGCGGCGAAACGCAAGGCAGCCGTTGCCGCCGTCGCCGGCCTTTATGCGGATTGTCGCCTCATCAATGAACATGGGAAGGACCCGAGGTACGACGCTAATGATTGAGTATATCGGCTCAGCGCTACTGCCCGAGCGCGGCCTTCAATCCCGGGATCGTCCATTCGTCGCGAAACTCAGGATGAACGCTTTGCGCCAAGGTCAGCGCTCTTTGCAGGTGTTCGCGAGCTTCGTCTGGTCGTTTCGTTTGCAGCAGAAGAAATCCGAGGGCCGACTCAGTCTGAAATGCCGCAGGAGCAATCGAAACAGCGAGCCGCGCTTCTGAGACAGCATCGTCGAGCCGACTCTGCTTTGCCAGCAGCTGCGAGCGAGTGATGTGATTCAAAGCCGAGGCAAGGGGAATATCGAAGTGTCCATCGAATACGAACACGCCGTGTTCGATGATTGCAGTTGGGCGGATTCGTTGGAACTGATCATACGGGTTCAGAACATCTGGCCCAAACTCGTAGCCTGAAAGAACACCTGCGCTGATGAACACCGTTCCATCCACGTGCGAGGGGACATCGATCCAGGGTTGCAGCCAAACCGAAGCGATCGTGGTGAGCGGCTTGCAAGGAATGCCGTAGTATGCGGGATCGGTTACTACACCGGCGAAATATGCGAAATAGCAATCCTTGATGCCGCGGTCGTCAACGTATTTCTTGATTGATTTGAGTTGCTGACCCCAATCGGCATTCGAGTCGCTCAGATATTTGTAGGTGTTCGCCGGTCCTCCCCAGAGATCGTTCGCATACGGAATATAAGCCGGAAAAGCACGCACCGACGAGACCGTATCGAATACCAAGACCGCAACCACGATGTATGCCCACCGGCGGCGACGCTGGATCAGCGTGGCCGCCGCCCATCCGGCGAGCACGAACAAAAATGGGAACATCGGCAGGATATGCCGGATTCCGATGTTCATCCTCGAGGCCATTGCTACCGCGAAATAAATCGCCGCGGGAATTGTGAGAAACAGAATTTCCCGGCGATGCTCAGCCCACCCTCGCCACAACGCAAGCGGTACCAGCAGAAGTAAAAGTATCAGCGCCGGGCTGGCCTTGATCGCAAAAGCAATTGGGAAGTAATACCAGACTCCGTGGGGATAAATTTTGCCGAGCAAATAGGTATGGCTGAAGTCAGCCGTGAAGCCGACATCGGCCAGTCCGAAAAGGTAAGCCTCTGGAAGCAGGTGCCACTTCGCGAATGCCTGGATCATCTGCGCCTGCACAGGATGATGCAGCCTCGACGCATACTGCTCGACCCGGGCGGACGCATCGAACCCCGAGCGCGGATGCAGCCGGAACCCGTACGAAGCCCAAAGCATGGCTACGGCAATGACCGAGATCACCACAATCGCCCGCCCCAGGCGCATGGCTTGCCGGGAGCGACGTTCACCGGAGATCAAGAGTTCACCTGCTGCGAGCAGGATCAGAATTGGAAAGATGAGAATTCCGGAGTGCTTGGCTGCAAGACCCAGCCCGGCCGGAATGCCAGTGAGCGCAAGCGCCGACCAGCCCGGCCGCTTCACGTAACGATAAAACGCGAACACCGCCGCAAACAGAAAACAGCTCATGGCCACGTCGGTCGTGACCAGCGCGCCATGAGCCAGGATGGTCGGCTCCAGCACGAGAAGTGTCACAGCGATCAACGCGGCAGTGTTTTCGAACATCCTCCGAGCCGCAAGGAAAACGGTCAACGCGAGAAGAACGGTCAGGACTGCGGCGAACGCGCGAGCGCGAAAGAGAATCTTTTGGGCGTTATTGCCGTATACAAAATCGGTGGCGGTGGTGAAGTCTTCTTCTTTGGAGAAGACACTAGGATGATCGGGCACCTTCAAGTTCATCGGCAGCAGCGGAATGGTGGCGAGCAGCTTAAGCAAAGGCGGATGTTCAGGATTCATTCCGAAATCGCCGCGCGTCCAATAGCTATAGCCGGAAAAGATGTGGCAGGCTTCGTCCCAGGTTTGCGTCTCCTGGCGGATGGAGAGCGTCAGCTCGAGAAACAGAACGGCCAGCAGAAAAATGACCGCGCCGTTTAGAGGAGCGAAAAACGATTTTGTTGCGGAATTTTCCACGTCCACGAAACTCTACACAGGTTTGGACGCGGATGTCTGCGAGCAGTAAGCGGAAAAGATGGGCGGGCGACAGTTCGTCCCGCACACAGCGACTACTTGGCTTCGAGCGGTTCGATCATCACGAACTTGCCCATCGATCCTCGGTCTTTAAAGATAATCTTGCCGCTGATCTTGGCGAAGAGCGTGTCGTCTTTGCCGCGGCCGACGTTGAGTCCCGGCTTTACGCGGGTGCCGCGCTGGCGAACGATGATGGTGCCGCCAGGGACAATCTGTCCGCCGAATGCTTTAAAGCCGAGCCGCTGCGCGTTTGAATCGCGGCCATTTCGTGAACTGCCTAATCCTTTTTTGTGGGCCATAAAACAAGCTCCTAGCTTTTAGCTCCTAGCTTCGAGCGGTGCGCTACGAGCTTTGAGCAATGTCGAGAATTTGTTGCCACTCCCGAACCGCCTCAGCGGTAAGGAGTCCGTTCAATACAGAACTCCGAAGAAGTTACTTCTTCTTCGGTGCCGTTTTCTTCCCAGCGCTCTTTTTCGGAGCGGACTTCTTCTTCGCAGCCGCTTTCGGCTTCGCTGTCTTTTCATGAGAGGCTTCCACAGCATGTGAAGCCCTCTTCGGCTTCGCTTCCTTCTTCGGAAGTTCAGGCGCAGTAAATTTCTGCCCGTCGAAAGCGATTTCAGTGATCCGCACTGCGGTAAACGGCTGCCGATGTCCCTGCAATTTTTTGTATTGCTTTTTGCGCTTGTAGTGGAAGACCAGGATCTTCTTGCCGCGTCCTTCGCCGAGAACTTCACCGGTTACCAGCGCACCCTGGCTCTTTCCGATACTGCCATCTCCGCCGGAGATCGCGAGCACGTCGCCGAATTCGACCTTTCCATCCTGCGCGCTCTGGGTCTCAAGGCGAACCACGTCGCCGGGCGCAACCCGATATTGTTTTCCACCAGCGCGAATGACCGCGTACATAGTTGTCTCCATTGTGTCCCCACGAGGCAAGGCTTATCCAGCGGCTCCTCTGAGGATATCCTGAACTTTTGCTTGCTGTTTCGACGCCGGCGATCCGGCCACGACTGCCCAGAGCAGGGCAAGTACAGGCAAACTCAGTCATTTTAACGTGATGCGAGGAAAGTGGTCAAACTCGACCGGGCTTAGGCCGCAGCAATCCGCTTGATCAAGTCTTCCTGCTCGTTGCGGTTCTCCGCGCCAATGGTGAACGCATCGAGCACACCAAGGCCCAGCGCGTACTTGATCGCGTCATCCTGACGGTTGCGCAGATCACCCTGACCAAGAATTTTCATTCCGACCACGGCTTTGCCTGATGCCTTCATCTGTTTCAGCACGGAAAGTACGGTCGTGGGATCGGCATCCGTGTGCGAACCGATGGGATTAATTCGCGCGAGATCCACTTCCACCCACGGTGAGGCGGCGGCCGCGCGGAGCGCCTCGATCGAATGGCACGAACAACCGTGCGCGCGGATTATTCCCTTCTGCTTGGCCTCAAAGAGCACGTCCATAACGCCCTTGTAGCGCTCGGTCCAATCGCCCTCAGTCAGGCAGTGCATCAGGAAGACATCGATATGGTCGGTTCCCAATTCTTTGCGAAAGCGGTCGAGATCGGCACGCATGTCATCCGGCTTTCGCGCCCACGACTTGGTCAGCAGCGTGACTTTGTCGCGAGGCACGTGCTTCAGAGCTTCGGCAACATGAGGATGACTTCCATACGAATCGGCAGCGTCGAAGAAGCGCAGCCCGTGATCGTAGCCGTTCAGCAGCATTTCCGAGAGGGCTTTGGCGCCGAGGTCAGTCTGGTGCGAATGATGGCCTACGCCGACCGTCCCGGTGCCCATCGCCAGCCGGCTGGTCTGAATGCCGGTGCTGCCGAGAGTGACCGTGTCGTGTGCAGCGAACTTCTTCGTGAGTTCCGGCACTGCCCACGCGCGCCGGCTGAGGTTTGTGCTGAGCCAGGCTGCTCCAACTCCATAGGCTGCCGTGCTGATGAATTCGCGGCGTCTCATAGGACCTCCTTCACGCTTCTGGTTAGACGTGCGGCCAAGCGCTTCGGATCGCCGATTCGAGAAAATGTTACTCCCTTCAGAGGCAAGGTCGGGGCGGACAAATCAAAAAATGGCGCTCCGACGATATATCATTTGATAGCTCTCACGGCAGATAAGAACCGTCATGAAAGATACTCGCAATTCACCCTGGAAGACGCGACTTGTTAAAGGTGGCTTCCCCGATCGAAGCTTTGATGTGCATTTCTGGCAGGAGCAGGGCGATGATGCAATTTTCTCCGCTGCGTGGGAGATGGTGGAATTAGCCGAGGAACTGAAGAATGGCCGAAAGCCCGCATTTCAAACAACTGTTACAACTCTTAAACGAACTTAAGGTTCGGTATTTGATTGTCGGCGGCTACGCCGTGATGAAATATAGCGAGCCGCGATACACCAAGGATCTCGACATCTGGATTGAGGCTTCAACGGAGAATTCAGCGCGAGTCTTCGAAGCGCTCCAAAAATTCGGGGCACCGCTCGAATCGGACGGAATCTCAGCCCAGACATTCACAGACGCCGAAATTACGTATCAGATCGGCATAGCTCCCCTTCGAATTGACATCCTCACGAAGATTACTGGCATTGATTTCCCACTTGCGTGGAATGATCGGATTGAAGGAAGTATTTTTGGTGCTCCTGTTCACTTCATTTCCCTGGACCATCTAATCGCAAATAAGAGAGCGGTCGGACGAAGCAGCGATCTCGAGCAGTTGAAGCAGATTTCGAAAGGCACGAAAGCGGAATAGGATCTAGTGATTCAACTCAACGAAATCGAAGTGCGCGTCCTCGGATCCCTGATCGAGAAAGACATCACCACGCCCGATTACTACCCCCTGTCGTTGAATGCGCTGGTGAATGCCTGCAATCAGAAGAACAATCGTGATCCTGTGATGACGCTGGATGAAGGAGCCGTCCGGCAGGCGTTGAGTTCGTTGCAGGAGAAGCGCATGGCGGGACCCGCAGGCGGCGCTGACAGCCGCGTGACCAAGTACGAGCATCGGCTTCAGGAAGTCTTTAACTTCGACCGGCGTGAGATTGCGGTCGTTTGCGTGTTGCTGCTTCGCGGGCCGCAGACTCCGGGTGAACTCCGGGGCCGCACCGAACGCATGTACCGCTTCGAGGCGCTGGACGACGTCGAGGCGACGCTGAAGAAATTGACGGAACGCGAGCCTTCGCTGGTTGCGGTCCTGCCGCGCCAGCCGGGGACCAAGGAATCACGCTACATGCACTTATTCTCCGGAGAGGCGCCTCAGTCCCACTTCCCCCAAAGCCGGGGAGAAGTGGGACACCCGGCGACTGAGTCTAACGCCAGTCAGGACGAACACCGACTAGCAATTCTCGAAGCCGAAGTCTCTGCGCTCAGGCAGGAAGTCGCCGATCTGAGGCGTCAGGTCACGGAGTTTACCGAGCAGTTCAAGTAGGCTGCGCCTTCGCGCAATCGCCAAATTCGCCGCCCGAAAATTCCAAACTAGGCTGTCCACCCGATTACCTTAGGCCACAACGCCTTAACCCTTCCGGAACAAGTCATCCTCAGCGGGGTTTCATAGAATCAGCATCATAGGTGTGAATGGTGTTTCGAAATATTAAATACTTTGTTTTCATAGCAATAACTCTGGTTTGGGGATTTTCAGGCCGGCTTCAGGGCCAGGCCACACTCCTGCTCGAGGAGCCTTTTAGCTATGACGGCACTTTCGCCGGTACCGGGCATACGGCGGTGTACCTGTCACGGGTATGTGCGGAGACTCCGACTGAGTTGCGCCGGTGCCGCAGCGGAGAAACTGGCGTCGTCATCAGCCGCTATCATCACATCGGCGGACGCGACTGGATTGCCGTGCCTCTGATCCCGTATTTGTACGCCGTCAAGGATCCGGGTGCCGTTCCACTTTACGTTGACGAAAAGCTGGTCCAGTTCCTTCGTGACGAGTATTTGAGTAACAATTTGGCGGATGTGGCTGGCGAGCTCGGCCCTAAAGAGCCATCCAACCAACTCGCAGGCTCCGCATACGATCGCACCCTATACGCCTTCCGCATCGCCACGAGTGCGGAGCAGGACGATGAACTGATACGTATTCTGAATTCTGCTCCCAATGAGGAAGCTTATAAGCTCCTGAACCGCAATTGCGCAGATTTCGTTAAGCAGATCATCAACTTTTACTATCCCCACGCGACTCACCGCAGCGTGGTTGGCGATCTTGGCGTAACAACCCCGAAGCAGGTGGCCAAGTCGCTGCTGCACACTGCCAAACACCACCCCGAGATGCAGATGACTGTTTTTGTCATTCCGCAGGTGCCGGGCCTTAAACGCAGCAAGCCGGTGCACGGAGTAGTCGAGTCGGTGGTGCTGGCAAAGAAATATGTCACCCCGGTATTGCTGTTCCATCCGCTCCTGGTCGGAGGCGTGGAAGCAGCTTATTGGGCCGGGTGGCGCTTCGATCCCACAAAGAATGCGATGGTTTTTGATTCGACCATCTCAGAGTCAACCATCTCAAATTCGGCGATGTCTGATCCATGGCAACGCCGTGATCCGCCGCTTACAAAAGAGCAACGGCGTTCTTACCTCGACTCCGTCTCTTCTTTGAAGCGCGACATTCGCCAGGAAAGTGTCCACGGCTGGAAGGAGTTCCAGGCGAACGCAGATCCACAACTCGATGCCGAAGGGCGTCCCTTCCTGCAAGCTGATTGGAATGGTAGCAACGTGCAGATCGGTTTGAGCCGGGAAAATGCCCTCCGGCTGGCCGCTCCGCCGGAGCTCGTTCAGGACATGCTGCTGACCCGGATCGAGCAGGAACTCAAAGCCAAACCGGCAAGAGTGTCGAAGCGCCAGGTTGAAGCCGATTGGCGATTGCTTGAGCAGGCCCTCGATGAGCGCAAAGCGGAACTGCGCGAAACGCGCTGATCAATCGAGCGGCGGGTTCTGTCGTCTCTTGCCCATCAGTTCACCAACTACGTGAAAATTTCCATCGAGTTCCACCGTGCAGGCAAGGGTCCCTGTGCCACGCCTCGCGGGGTAGTCGAAGCGGAGATCTTTCAGGTAAACCACCGTGTCGGCGCCTGTAGCAGACTGCGAGATCCACGGATACTCCGCCCAATCGAGATAGACTCGCCCGGCGTAAGAGCGCTTAGCAGCGACAGTCGCCGGAGTGTCGGGCTGCTTGTGATAGAACCGCAGTTCCCGCATGTCCAGTTTGCCGGTGCGTGCATCGAAGTCAGAAGTCGCAAAGAAGTCACTGGTTTCGGCGACCGCATACCACCGGAAGATATTCCAGAAATATGGATACGCGGAAACGCGCTCCGGCGCGAGCAGGTTGAAGTGCATCGTCTGGACAGATTTCACGGCATTGTGATGTTCGTAATCGCGAACTGCGTAGAAAGTCGCAACGACAATCAGCCCAACAATTGCTTCACGTCTTCCGTGTGGAACCGGTTTGCCTCGTGAATAAAGTACCGGCGCGATCAGTGCGGCTAAGAGAATGATGTAAAGACCGGGCTCGATGATGAATACGATGTCCCACGAATACCATCTCTCGGAGAGCGGCCAGAAGGGCCGCACGCCGTAGCTGTTGGTGAAATCGAGCAGAATGTGACTCAGGCCTGCGATATAGGCGAACAGAAATAGCAACCCCCATCGTGGTGGCAGGTTCGGGATTTTGGTCTTTCGGCCGCGTAACCTCCAAACGCAGTAGATGAATCCGACTACGAGTGCTGAGACGAGTAATAGCCCCAAAAATGAGTGCGTGAATCCGCGATGGTGAGCGAAGGCGAAGACCGGCCCTTTAATGATTCCCAGGACATCAAGATCAGGAGCTTCCGCGGCCAGCGTCATGGTCGCGGTGGCCAGCGCAGATTTGCGGTTGAATCCGGCGCGGGCCAAGACTGCGCCTGCCAGGAAGTGGGTGATGGCTTCCAAACCAATCTTTTACCACACATCGAACCGTGACCTGATGCCTGAAATGCGGGACCAATGGCTGCTCACTTTTGTTTCGCGATTTAGTCAAAAACCAATTGGGCACATCTGCTCAGCAATGCCTTGACGGTCTCTGAGGAGGACAGCGATGAAATGCTTATGTCTGGTGGTGATATCCATTGTTCTTTCTGTACCCGGCTTCAGCCAGGAAACGTCCGAGCTTTCCGTCCCTCCGAATGGTGACAACGAAAGGTCCGAGGTTTCGCAGTGGATCGGGCCGGTGAAAATTTCAATCGACTACCACAGCCCGCATGTTCACAACCCGCCCGATAAAGACCGTACCGGCCACATCTGGGGCGAACTGGTGCACTACGGATTCTTCGACGAAGGCTTCGGCCCAACCAAAGGAGCGCCCTGGCGTGCCGGAGCCAACGAGAGTACGACGATCACGTTTTCGCATGACGTGAAAGTTGAAGGCAAGGACCTGAAAGCTGGGACTTACGCTCTATTTCTGGACGCTGAACAAAACGGGCCCTGGAATTGGATTTTCTCCCATCACATTGGCTGGGGCAGCTTTCAGTACGATTCGAAGGATGACGTTTTGCGTGTTCCCGCAACCCCGCAGGACGTGCCTTTCACAGAGTTCCTCACCTATGGGTTCGACGAACGGTTGCCAAATTCAACCCTGGCCTTTCTGCAATGGGAGAAGAAGCGTATTCCGTTCAAGATTGAAGTGCCCAACGTGAATGACCTCTATGTGGCGGAGCTCCGCCAGCAGCTCGAGTCGTGGCCAGGCTTCCGTTACGAGGACTGGCAGACCGCAGCGCAATTCTGCGCGGATAACAAGATCAACCTGGAAGAGGCCCTGGTCTGGGCGGACAAGGCCATCTCAGGGCCATTCCGAGGCGCAACTATAGGGCACGAAGACTTCACAACTCTGCAAACCAAGGCTGACGTACTCACCGCAATGGGGAGAAATAATGAGGCGGACGCCGTTATGCAAAAGGCACTGCGCTTGCCTGGGACTGACGCGTATTCACTGTACGCATATGGCATGGGAACACTGAAAGGCGGCAACAAGGCAAAAGCCATGGAAGTTTTCAGCTTGAACCGCCAACAACACCCCGATGAGAGGTTCTGGACCAACCTGGGTATGGCGCGCGGCTACACGGCCACCGGAGACAAGAAGAATGCGATTGCCAGTTGGGAAACCGTGCTGAAAAACATTCCCGCCGACTTTAGCAACCGAAAGTCTGCGTATGAGCAGGCGCTGAAGAAGCTTAAGGAAAGCACGTAATCGGTCGGGTACTCAGTTTCCGGTGCCCAGTACAGGATGATTTTGCGGTACCAGAATAGTGAATGCGTCTGGCACCATGGACAGCGTCATCGGTAAGCGGCCCAGCAACTCGCCGTCAGCTTCCACGTAAATCTTCTCGGCCTTTTCGCCGGGAATGTTCCGGCAGCTGACCTGATCGGCGTGGGCGAGTTCAATGCCAGGCACACCGTGCGACATCCCCAGCATGCCGCGAAAGACGTAGGCAAGGTACAGTGCTCGATTTCCGGTCCGGCAAAGAACCAGGCGCATGTCAGTGCGAGCGAGTGAGGCACCCGGAGCAAGCTCGCGCAGAATGCCTCCAAAATAGTTGATTCGCACCGCCAGCATTTCCGACAGGCGCGCTTCTTTTAAAGAAGCGCCGCCATTGGTTGAGAACTCGGCCTCGAAATAGCGCATGCGGTGCGTGAGCCAGAGATGCGTCGCCTTGCTGTAATACGCCATCATCCCCATGCGGTCTTTGATCAGCCGATTGAGGTTGTAGAACAGATGCGCGTCAACGCCGGCACCCGCGGCGACGGTGAAATACCGGAACGCTGGAAGATTATTGAAGTTGCGAAAGTCAATGCGGCCGGCTGCAATTTTGCGTGGCGTCGCTGCGAGTAAAGCTTTGGCGGCTTCCGCCGGATTCATCGGAAGGCGCAGGTCGTGCGCGAAGGCGTTTGCGGTTCCAAGCGGAATGACTCCGAGAGCTGCGTCTTTTCCTGCGATGCCCTGCAACACGTCGTGAATTGTACCGTCGCCGCCGCAGGCGACGATGGTGTCAAATCCATCGCGAATCGCCATGCGCACTTGCGCCGCGGCATCGGAGGCCGCGCGAGTCGGGTCGACCTGGACCTCGACGCCGGCATGCCGGAAAACGGAAGCCGCTGCTTCAACATCCTGCAGCCGATACTTTTTCCGTCGGCCGGAGTGGGGGTTATAGAAAAGGGCGGCGCGGCGCATGAAAGGGGATTGTACCGGAGCGCAGATTAATTCCTGATATCTCTCAAGCTGCGGGTACCAGGGGCGTGCGGCGTTTGAGCATTACAAGCACCCAGTATCCGGCCATCGCCGCCGCCACGTGCTTCAAGGTGTGCCCGCTGACAAAATGGCCAAATCTTAAAATGGACTTGTCGGCCAGTTCAAACAGCTTCGCCAGCGCGTAGAAGCCGAACACAATCGCAAAGTCCATACGTCGTGAGTATCTGGATTTCAGCAACACGGGCATCAACAGGATGAGCGCTGAATAGACTTGCACCGCGGCGTAAATCCGCAGGTCCCCATGGCCGTGCAGTTCGTCGTAATACCACTGGACTACGCTGCCGGCGGCAATGGCGATCAGAAACGGGAGGAGTTTGACACCGGCTTCGAGATTGATGAACTCGGCAATCACGACAGCAATCAGCGACCCGAAGACGATGGTCATCGGCAGGCGGTCCCAGACCAGGCGGGAGTTGTTTGGAGCCAGGTGATAGTAGGCCGAACCGACCGCGGTTAACAGCAGTCCCGCGAATGCGAGGATGTACGGGCGGCGCTCGCGGTTTTCAAGAAAGGAGTCTTTCAGCCTGTCCGGCCTCGGCAGAAGCTGCATTCCGCATAGACCGACGATTGCAAATGCGAGATTGGAAGCCACGTTGGCAAAGTTCGGAATGCCGAGCCAGGGCCGCTGATCGGCGAACTGATGGTAGGACGCAGGCTGCGGCATCGGCGGCAGGCGAAATGCCAGAACGCCGAGGCCTAGCGCCATGCCGAGCATGAGAGCGACGCCGTTGGTGCGGGAGAGCAATATGGCCTTCCAGAGCTGACCAATGTATCTCAACTTGATGAGTTCTGGTCAGATCCAGGCGGACAGGAATGTCCGCGCCACACAGTTTGATGTGATTTAATCAGTCGGGCATGACTGTCGAGATCCCATCTTTCGCGAAGATTAATCTCGGCCTGCGCATTGGCGCGCTGCGGGCGGATGGGTTTCACGAACTGCGGACCGTGTATCAGACCATCGCACTGCACGACGTGATTCGGGTTTCTGTCGAGAGAGGTTCAGGGGTTGAGATTCGATGCGACGACCCTCGAGTCCCGACCGACTCGACCAATACATGCTGGCGAATTGCCGAGCAAACAATGGCGGCCCTCAAAATGCGCGGGCGCGTCGCGATCGAGATTGACAAGCGACTGCCGGTGCAGGGAGGTCTGGGCGGCGCTTCGGGAAACGCTATTGCTGCCATGCTTGGTTTGGAACGCGCGGTCGGGAAAAAGCTTTCGGGCCCCGAACGGCTGAGGATTGCGGCGGAGGTCGGCTCTGACCTTCCGCTGTTTCTGATCGGCGGAACCGTGCTGGGTGTCGGGCGCGGCGAAGAAGTTTATCCGTTGCCCGATTTGCCGGCGATGCCGTGTGTCATTGCGTTGCCCGAGATTGCGGTGTCAACGCCGAAGGCGTTTGCGGACTGGGATCGATTATTCGCCAAAAGTCGTGCCCTTCCCGCCACCGACGAGAGCCATCTTAAAAACTCAAAATTGAAAAATCCTGCGCCGTCCGATAGAATGACTGAGTTCAGCCGTGAGCTTTCCGCGTGGCTGAGTGCGGCTTCGGAACGTTCGGGCCGCGTAGCCGGTGTCTCCAGCAGGGCTGGAGGCCGGGCCGAGAACCTACTGCTCGACCTTGTCCGAACCGGGATTGAGAACGACTTCGAAAGAGTCGTCTTTCCGCAATATCCCGAATTGCAAAAGGTCAAGCGTGTGCTCGAAAGCGCGGGCGCGAAGTATGCGTCGCTGTCCGGTTCGGGGTCGGCAATCTACGGATTGTTCGATTCACGCGAAAAAACTGTAGCCGCGGCAAAAAAGCTGGAGCGCGGCGGGACGCGGGCCGTTGTGACGAGTACCTTGACGCGGCGGCAATACAAGAAGCGGTTGTTGGTTGTTGGTTATTAGTTGTTGGTAAAACTGTGTTAGCGTTTCGAAGCCAACAACCAATAGCCAAGAGCCAACAGCAGGTTTCTGGGCCGTCGACTAATGGTAGGTCAAGTGCCTTTGGAGCACTTTGTCTAGGTTCGAATCCTAGCGGCCCAGCCAGAAAAAATAGTTGTTGGTTATTGGTTGTCTGTTGTTGGCTACGCTGCGAAGATATCGGCTAGTTGATTTTGCCAACAACCAATAACAGACAACTAATAACTGATTTATGGCCACCATCACCGCCACTGCCGAGAAGAAGATGACGCCTGAAGAGAAGCCCGCGCACAAGCCGCATCGTGCGCGCGTGGACGACAAGTTCAAAATCTTCTGCGGCACCGCGAACCAGCCGCTTGCGGATGAAGTTTGCGCCTTTCTCGGCATGACGCGTGGCCAGGCCGTGGTCACGCGCTTTGCCGATGGCGAGGCGTACGTCCAGATACAGGAGAACGTTCGCGGCGCGGATGTTTTCATCATGCAGCCCACTTGCCGTCCGGTGGACCTGCATTTGATGGAACTGCTGCTGATGATCGATGCCGCCAAGCGGGCCTCGGCGAAACGCATCACCGCTGTCATTCCGTATTACGGCTATGCCCGGCAGGACCGCAAAGACAAGCCACGCGTTCCGATCTCATCGAAAGTCGTGGCCGATGTGCTGACGGCAATCGGCGCAGACCGCGCACTGATCGTCGATCTGCACGCGCCGCAGTTGCAGGGCTTTTTCAATATTCCGGTGGATCATCTGTTTGCGTCGCCGGTGCTGGTGGATCATTTCAGGAAGTTGCAATTGCCGAATTTGACCGTGGTTTCGCCCGACGCCGGTGGCGTGGAGCGCGCCCGCTTCTTCGCCAAGAAAATCGACGCAGCTCTGGCCATCGTGGACAAACGCCGCGAGCAGGCGAACGTGGCGGAAGTCATGAACGTGATCGGCGACGTGCGGGGCCGCACCTGCTTGATCATTGACGACTTGATTGATACCGCCGGGACCCTGGTCAAGACCGCCGAGGCATTGCAGGACAATGGCGCTGTCGATGTTTACGCCTGCTGCTCGCACCCGGTGTTTTCGGGGCCAGCGATCGAGAACATCATGAAGTCGTGCATCAAGGAAGTGGTGGTCACCAATACGATCCCGCTTTCCCCCGAAGCCGCAGCTGCACGCACCGATTGCGGCGGCAAGATCCACGTTCTTTCGATTGCCGGCTTGATTGGCCGCGCAATTCAGTCGATTCACGAAGAGACATCCGTAAGCAAATTGTTCTTATAGGAAACGATTATGGCGACAGTAACTCCAGAAAAGAATCTACTCGAAGCGCAGCCGCGCACACCCGGCACCAAGAATGACGCGCGCCGCGTGCGCAAACAGGGCAAAGTTCCAGCCGTGGTTTATGGCGCGGGCAAATCGGCGTTGCCGGTGAGCGTGGATCCACGCCAGGTCTCGCGCATTCTGCATTCAGAAACCGGTCACAACACAGTCTTTGATCTCGCCCTCGACGGCGAGCGCACCAAGGCCATGATCGTCGATTGGCAATACGAGCCGATCAAGGGATCGCTGCTGCACATCGATGTGAAGCGCATCGCCATGGACCAGAAGTTGCGCGTCAGTGTGCCAATCGAACTCGTCGGCGAACCCGCGGGCGTGAAGCAGCAGGGCGGCATCCTCGAGCAGATTGCCCGTGAAGTTGAAGTGGAGTGCCTGCCGGGAGACATTCCGAACGCAATCGAGCTGAATGTGGGCGAGTTGGTTTTTGGCATGGTGCTGCGTGTGGAGAATTTGCCGAAGAGCGACAAGATTAAATTCTTGAGCGATCCCGACCAACCGGTGGCGCATATCATCACCATCAAGGAAGAAGAGGTGCCGGCGGCTGACGCGGTGGCGGGCGAAGCGGCAGCGGCTCCGGCGGAGCCTGAAGTCATCAAGAAGGGCAAACAGGAGACGGACGAAGAAGGGGCCGAGGCTGCTCCGGAGAAGGGCGAGAAGAAGGAGAAGAAGTAGGTTTGCAGAGGCCATGTGGGGACGGGCGCCCTCGCCCGTCCGGTCGAGCGAAGCTCGACAGCTTTGCAGGTGGACAGTGAAACGGCGTGAAGCTGATCGTAGGGCTTGGCAATCCGGGACCGCAGTACGAGTTCACGCCGCATAACGTCGGATTTCTCGTTGTCGATTGGCTGGCGGAAGATCATGGCGTAGAAGTTCGGAACCGGCAATGCCGGGCGCTGACGGCGCGGACGGAAATCGGGCAGGAGCAGGTGATCCTGGCCAAGCCCGAGACGTTCATGAACCTGAGTGGCCTGGCCGTTCGGGAGTTAGTTGGGAAGAACGAGTTGCAGCCTGAGTCAGATTTGATCGTGATTCAGGATGAGCTGGATTTTCCGTTCGGCACCTTGCGAATACACCGCAACCGGAGTTCGGCAGGGCATAACGGGATCGATTCGATCATCGATTCGCTGGGAACGAAAGATTTCGTACGAATCAGGATCGGTGTCGCGCCGGAGCGAAAGCCGCAGGACGGGAAAGAGTATCTGCTCTCGCCGCTGAGCAGGGCGCGATTGAAAGCGTTAGAGCCGGTGCTGGCGGATGCAGTAACTGCGGCAGAGATGATTGTGAAAGAAGGCCCGGCAGCAGCGATGCAGAAGTTTAATCGGAAAGAGCCGGATGTAGAGACGTAGCGCCGCTACGTCTGAGACGTTGCAAGCAACGTCTCTACTTAGAGTTTGGAGAATGCAATGAATCGTACTTATGAGCTGATGTTTATTGTTCGCCCTGACATGACCGAGGAAGATCAGGACAAACTGATCTCGACGCTGGAGCACGCAGTCACGTCCTCGGGCGGTCAGGTGAAGAACGTCGAGAAGATGGGCAAGCGGCGTCTGGCCTATGTCGTCCGCAAGTTCCACGACGGGCTTTATATCCTGCTGACCTTTGAGGGCGGCGGTGGGCTGGTGCACGAACTCGAGCGTCGCCTGCGCGTCAGCGAGGCGGTGATCAAATTCCTGAGCGTCCGCGTGGACGAGGAACAGAAGCGCCTCGACAAGATCAAGGCCTTGCGCGACGCGCGCAAGAAAACATCCGCAGCGCCCGCGCCTCCTGCAGAAAGCACGGAAGCGCCGGCAGCGACGGCGTAGATACGGTTGTTGGTTGCTAGTCATTGGTTGTTGGCAACTTGAGCAGGGTGTCCGACACCAAGCACCGCGAACAACCAATAACCAATAACCGACAACTGATTTCAGGAGCATTATGGCTGACGAAACAAGACCAACACCAACTGAAGGACAAGGCAGCAGCACCGAGCGCAGCAGCACCGAGCGCAGCAGCAGCGAACGCAGCACCGAGCGCAGACCACCGCGTTCCGGCCCCGGCGGACGCGAAGGCGGCCCAGGCGGCCGGAAATTTTTTCGCCGCAAAAAAGTCTGCAAATTCTGCACGGAAAAAATCGAAGCGATCAACTACAAAGACGTGCGTCTGCTGGCGCAGTTCGTTGCCGAGAGCGGCAAGATTGTCCCGCGCCGGCTGACGGGTGTGTGCACGCCGCATCAGCGCCGCCTGAGCTCGGCGATCAAGCAGGCAAGAAATATCGCCCTGCTGCCGTTTGCAGGAAGGGCAGCTTAGAACTTCGCCACGGATTTACACGGATCCTCACGGTGATCCGTGTTAATCCGTGAAAATCCGTGGCTAGGAATTTGATTTTTTCTGATTGGAGTTATTCGAATGGAAGTCATTCTCAAAGAAGATGTCGTAAAACTGGGCTCGCGCGGCGATGTAGTAAAGGTCGCCGAAGGCTATGGCCGCAATTTTCTCCTGCCGCACAAGCTTGCCATTCAAGCCACCGCCGGCAACAAGAAAGTCATCGATCAGATGAAGGCCGCCGCCGTGCGCCGGTCCGCCAAAGAAAAGGCCCAGGCGGAAGAACTCTCCAAGCAGTTCGACGGGCTTTCGGTTTCGTTCCAGCGGCGATCGGGCGAGAACGATCAACTGTTCGGCTCCGTGACCTCTGGCGACATCTCTGACGCCCTTCAACACAAGGGCTTCAACCTCGATCGCCGCAAGATTCAGATCCACGAGCCGCTTAAAACCCTCGGCGAGTTCACGATTCCGGTGAAGCTGCACAAGGACGTGACCGCGCACCTCAAGGTCGTGATCGAAAAGGAAGCAGTCGCCGAATAGTTGCTAGTGGCAGTGACTAATTATTAGATCTGGGTGCCTCACTTCTCCCCGCTTTTGGGAGAAGTGGGATTCCACTTAGTTGCGGACCTTCCTGACACGAATTTATTATCCGCCACGACGTACCGCAGCGGCATTTCTGCCGCTTTCGTAATCCCAATTCTTTTCGTGATCATGACTTCAGGCGGCGGCGTTCCATCGTCCGCAATGTACAAGTCGGATTTCGAGTCGGCTAGGTCTTTTCCGTTGTCCCGCTCGCGCGTGATGCCAAAGGCCGCAGCCATTCTCCCGGGACCGCTCGTCAACCGCCTCAGATCAGAGCTTCTGTCGATTCCCCGCAGCTTGAACATCTCGGGAATTCCTTGCAGCGGTTCCAGAGCGCGGAAAAGAATTCCGCCCGGAGTTCCGTCCGGCAGACAGGAAACATTCAGGCAATAGTGATTGCCGTAGATGAAATACACATACGCGTATCCCGGTGGTCCAAATAGCACGGCGTTGCGCTTCGTCTTGCCGCTGGATGAATGCGCAGCAGGATCATCTGCGCCCAGATACGCTTCAACTTCGACAATCCGCCCGGCAAGCAGTTTGCGACCTTGCCGCCTCACGAGAATTTTGCCTAGCAGATCAGCGCCAACGAGGCGAGGGTCGCGGTCGTAAAAGGAACGGGGGAGGGCTGAAAAGCTCATCGACTCGTGTGGCGCGGACATTCTTGTCCGCGCAGACTTGGATCATCAGATCAGGCGGGCGAGAAGCCCGCCACCCCACAAATACGAACTACGCCGCTCCCTTCTGCGCCTCCTTCAGCCAATCCAACACTTCTTCCGCATGCCCTTCCGGCTTAACCTTCTGGAAAATGTGTTTGATTTTCCCGTCGGGGCCAATGATGAACGTGGTCCGCGCCACCCCCATAACTTTCTTGCCGTACATGTTCTTTTCCTGGATGACGCCGTAAGCGTTGCAGATTTTCTTGTCTGCGTCAGCGACGAGCGTGAACGGCAGATCGAATTTGTCCACGAATTTCTTCTGCGCTTGGGCCGTATCCGGCGAAACTCCCAGCACGACTGCGCCGATGCTCTCAACGCGCTTGAACGAGTCGCGGAAGCTGCAGGCCTCGATCGTGCATCCTGGGGTGTCTGCGCGAGGATAGAAATACAGCACCACCCATTTGCCTTTGTAGTCTTTAAGTGCGAGTTTCTTGCCGTCCTGGTCCACCGAAGTGAAGTCTGGGGCTTTATCATTGATTTCCATGGAGTCCTCTTTCTTTCGTCCACGGTTATACCGCAAAGTGGCGGTGGCCGTCATCTTGGGTTTGTGTGGGCTGGCGGGATTGGCGCAATTCGCAAAGAAAGCGCCCAAGACCAGCGGTCCGCGAGCGCTGGCCGTCCTTCAGCTTGCGGCTAACGGCAAAGCGCACCTCGTCCCCGTGACAATCATGATTGACGGCAAGTTCTACGACGCGGGCGCGTACAAGGCCGATCCCGTGCCCATGGCGCTGCAGTCTGAGACCGTTTACGAGGCTTTGAAAACCGGTGATCCGCAGGGGCTGTTCACAGTTTCCGGCGCCCTTCACAACGACAAGAACGGTTGGATCGGCGACGGAAAGTGGCGTTCGACCGCGCAGATCGAAGCCGAGAAGGCGAAACGCAAAGCCGCTCAGGAGAAACTGGAACAGAAGGCCCCTGAGGTTGAGAAAGGTCCGCCGAAACTGAAGCGCGGCAAACCCAGTGCCGATGAGCCACCCGTATCATCCGCTCCGCCGCCGAAGGCTGAGAAGCCAACCAGCGAAGCAAAGTCAGCGCCTCCGCCAGTCGAGAAGCTTCCTGATTCCAATAGCGATCCGGACCGTCCGGTTCTTCGCCGCCAACCGGTAGGCGAGGAACCTCACGAACAAACCAAGGCGGGTAGTGAGTCCGAACCGTTGAAGGGGCCGATCGACCTGGTCCCCGCCATTTCCGATGCCGATGGTCCGGATCCGCGCCCGTACAGCTATCAGATGAAGCCGGATGAAGAGCAGGCCCGATTGAAGAAGGTGCAGGCGATCGCGACGGAAGAGTTGAAGGCGCGCATCTCAAAAGCCGCAGGCTCTGATGCCCCCGCGAAAAAGCCGGACAAGACTACTCGACCCACACGGGAGGTGCCGCTTCAAGACGTGCGGATGCGCGTCTTCGACCTTTCGAACAGCAATGAACCGGTGCTGGTGCTTACGGCAAACTCAAAGTCTGGCGAGCTTACTTATACGACCACCGTGATTGCGCGAGAAGACATTTACGGTGACCTGCACAAGGTCTTTGCCCAGACTACGGACAACCAGCATCTGGATGCCCTGCCGCGTTATGAACTGATCGACGCCGTCGATGCCGACGGCGACGGCCGCGGCGAACTCCTGTTTCGCATGAACTGGGACAGTGGGGCAGCGTTCGGTGTTTATCGTGTGATTGGGGATCGCCTATGGCCATTGTTCGAGGGAAAGCCGGGAAGCTAAGGCTTATTCATCACCCGGACACGGAGGCACAAAGAAAACAATTTCTTTCGTGTTGATCCAGGAAGAACTGACGGAACAGATTATTGGGGCGGCAATCGAAGTTCATCGCGAACTCGGTCCCGGGCTATTGGAATCGGCTTATGAAGAGAGTTTATGTCACGAATTGCACTTGAGGGAGATCAAATTTCAGAGACAACTTGACCTGCCGGTTGGGTATAAGGGGCTGAAACTAGACTGTGGCTATCGACTCGATATTGTCGTCGACGATGCCATCCTGGTCGAACTCAAGTCCATCGAACAAGTGTTACCAATCCATCAAGCCCAACTTCTCACGTATTTACGCCTCAGCGGAAAGAAGGTCGGCCTGCTCATAAACTTCAATGTAGCTGTCCTCAAGAATGGAATCATAAGGCGAGTTTTATGAACCTGCTTTTCTCGTGCCTCCGTGTCTCCGTGGTGAAATGATTTTTGGATGAAAGTTCTCAAACACAACCTCGAAGATCAAATCGACTCGCTTCGCGACCAGATTCGCCATCACGAGTACCGCTATTACGTGCTCGATGATCCCGAGGTCAGCGATGCCGAATTCGACCGGCTGATGAATCAGCTCAAGAAGCTCGAAGCAGAGCATCCCAAGCTGATCACGCCGGATTCTCCCACGCAACGTGTAGGCGGCAAGCCGCGCGAGGGCTTCGTTAAAGTTGCGCATTCGGTCCCCATGCTCTCGCTCGACAATGCTTACAACGAAGAGGAGCTGCGCAACTGGGAGCGCCGCGTTCACGAACTTGCCGGCCGCAAGGACATTGAATTTGTCTGCGAATTGAAGCTTGATGGCATGTCGCTGGCGTTGCGCTACGAAGCCGGCAAACTGATGCGCGGAATCACGCGTGGCGACGGATCCACCGGCGAAGATGTCACCGCGAACGTGCGCACCGTTCGCTCCATCCCGCTGTCGATTTCGCCCGAAAAACTCAAGAAGGCCGGCATTCCGCCTGATTTCGAGGTTCGTGGCGAAATGCTGATGCCGATCGCGTCCTTCAAGCGCATGAATGAAGAGCGCGAAAAGCAGGCCCTCTCCCTGTTTGCGAACCCGCGAAATGCGACGGCGGGCACGGTGCGGCAGCTGGAGCCGGGTATCACCGCTCAGCGACGGCTGGACTACTTTGCTTACATGCTCATCTCAAACGGACGCACCGTCTTCGATCACCACTGGGACACGCTCAACGCCCTCGAAACCGTCGGACTCAAAGTGAACCCGCGCCGCGCGCTCGCCACCAACTTCGATGAGATCTGGAAATTCATTGGCCAGTGGGAAGAAAAGCGCGAATCTCTGCCCTACGAAATCGACGGCGTCGTAATCAAAGTCAACGGCACAGCTTTGCAGCGCGAACTCGGATTTACCGGGAAGGCCCCGCGCTGGGCGATCGCCTACAAGTACGCAGCGCGCGCAGGCATTACGCAGATTGAAAACATTCACGTGCAGGTTGGGCGAACGGGAAAACTGACGCCGGTTGCGGAGTTGAAGCCAGTTCCCATCGGCGGCACCACCGTGAGTCGCGCCACTCTCCACAACATGGATGAGATTGAGCGCCTCGGCGTCAAGATCGGCGACTGGGTCGAGGTCGAACGCGGCGGCGATGTGATTCCCAAAGTCACACGCGTGCTCGATGACGCTAAGCACCCACGCGGCCGCAAGACGTTCCATATGCCAGAACACTGTCCCGTGTGCGGAGGCCATGTCGTACGCGCAGAAGGCGAGGCCGATCATCGTTGCGTGAATCAGAAATGCCCGGCAAAACTTCGCGAGACCATCCTGCACTTTGCATCCCGCGGCGTGATGAATATTGACGGCATGGGCGACGCTCTGGTCACGCAACTCACCGATCTCGGCCTGGTGAAGGACATCGCCGACATCTACAAACTGACGAAAGCTAGCCTGCTCAGCCTTGAGCGCATGGGCGAAAAATCCGCGGATAACGTCCTGCGCGAGATCGACAACTCAAGACGGTTGCCTTTGGAACGCGTGATCTACGGCCTCGGCATTCGCTTCGTCGGGGAGCGCACCGGGCAGTTCCTTGCCGAACACTTCGGATCGATGGACGATCTGGTTAAAGCCACAGAAGAAGAATTGCAGCAGGTCGAAGAGGTCGGTCCCCGGATCGCCAAGAGCATCGTCGAGTTCTTCGCCGAGCCAAAAAATCGCGAACTGGTAGATGAGCTTCGCGCTGCCGGGCTGACATTCAAAGGCAAAAAGAAAGAGCGGGGCACCAAACTTGCCGGCAAGACATTCGTTCTCACCGGCACCTTGGCAACCTACACCCGCGACGAAGCCAAAAAGCTTATCGAAGGCGCTGGAGGCAAAGTAGCCGGTTCAGTCAGCAAGAAGACCGACTACGTGGTTGCTGGCACCGAGGCGGGTTCAAAACTCGATAAGGCCAAAGAGTTGGGCGTGGCGGTGATTGACGAAAACGGCCTGCAAGCGCTGCTCACATAGTCTCCTTGATCCGGAAATCCCTGTATTCGGTATAAGACAACTCACACCGACCCGCGATTCTGCATCGAAGAATTTTGTGAGTCGCATAGTCCAGAGGTGTTCCTTCGTTTGTGTAATGTTGCTGGCGGCCGTGCCGTTCAGCGCCGCCGCCGTTCCCCAAACCGACGAGCTGACCGCGCAACTTGAGCGCAATGCGCCAGAGATTGCCCAGGTATCAGATCAACCATCCCGAACCAGCCAGCCGGCCCGCGTCCTCGACCGCCGCGACCGCATTTTCTATCCAGGAGATACCGAGCGCCCCAAGCCGCTTTTCCGCAAATTGTTTCTCAACATTGCGCTCGACCAGAAAGACATTTTCACCAGTCCGTTTCACATCAGCCGCGACAATGCGCTCGAATGGATTATTCCAGTCGCCGCAGTGGGCGCCCTGATTCCCGTCGATACCCACCTCGCCAACGCTTTTGAAAACAGCCGAGGCCAGGTGCGCTGGGGCGGGCGTGTTTCAGATATTGGTGCCTCTTACACTCTCATTCCCATCGTTGCCGGATCCTACATTTACGGCGCCTGGCGCGATAATCCGAAGGGGCGCGAGATTGGCGTTCTGGGAACAGAATCTCTGTTGGACAGCCTGATTGTCGCCGGCGTTTTAAAAGAAGTCTTTCGCCGCAGTCGGCCCGATGAAAAGCATGCCGGCGATTTCTGGGGTGGCGGCACGTCTTTCCCCTCGGGCCATGCGATTCAAATCTGGTCCATCGCCTCGCTACTCGACCACGAATACCAGGACAAGAGAATTGTGGGTATTACGGCTTACGCTCTCGCCGGAATCGTGAGCGCGTCGCGCATCGCCGCCCAGAAGCACTTTGCCTCGGACGTCGTCGCGGGCGGCGCAATGGGATGGTTCATTGGACGTTACGTTTACAACACGCACATGAGCCATCTCGCTCACACGCGTGCATCGTTCATGCCGACGATCGAGCCGCAATTTCAGCCCGCACAGCGAAGCTATGGTGTATCACTGATTTTTGCGTTGGATCGAAATTGAAGGTCAGTGTTCCTTAGATCGTCTGACGGTCATCAGACGATGCGACTGCTTTTTGACCTCGTCGCAATCCTCGCAGGAATTCTTCACATACCGGTAGAAACGGGGTTTGCCACGGTGCTTCCAATACGGCGCTTCGTAGTCGTCAGTTCCCGGTCCTGAACTCATAAAGCTGAAGAAGATGTGCGTAGATGGTTTGATCACGATACCCACGTGCCCGCGCCACACGATGAGGTCGCCGGCTTCCGGCTGTTTCACGCGCTCGAACCCATCAATGCCTGCGTAAATGTCGTCTGAAGGCGCGTATGCGTAGGGGAATCCCGCGTGCTCATAAATGGCGTGCACTAAATGCGAGCAGTCTGGCTCCGATGTCCGCCGCACATGGCGGTCGAGCGCAGCCGCCAGCACCGAGAGCCGGTCGTCGGCATCGAAGAACTGGGCGTTCTCCGGTTGGGCCTTCGGTCCTGAACTTTGTTCGCTCGCATATGCCTGCTGGGCAGAAGCAATGTAGAGGGTCAACCCGACAGAGAGCGCGATTTGGAGCAGCAAGCGCATTCCGCCTATTCTGATGCCGAAATCGCGGCCTGGGCAGGTTACGGTTGTGCTAAATCGCCGGGGGTGTGGCCGGCGTCGACTCAAGCGCAGACGAGTTCCTGGAACTTGCTAAGGTCAATGTTTCCGCCGCTGACCACAGCTACCACTTTCCCGGAGCCGCATTTTCTGGTCATCGCCGCAGCCACAGCGCACGCTCCCGCGCCCTCTGCAATCACATGGTTGCGTTCCGCAATCAGCTTCATCGCGCGACGCGTTTCCTCAAGCGTGACCACCACCGAACCCGCCAGCAGGTGATGCGCCAGTGCCCACATACGCGGAAAAACACTCTTTCCGCCGCAGCCGTCAACCCAACTCGCTTGCCAGTTAGGAAAACCCTGGGCGGAGCCGTCGGAAAAGGAAGCCGTAAGCGGAGCGGCGGTCTCGGGTTCTGCAGCGAAGACCTTAACCTCCGGCCTCACCGCTTGCATTGCCGAAGCGATCCCACACGAGAGCCCTCCGCCACCGAAGGCCGCGACTACAGCCTGCACATCCGGCAAATCCTCGAGAATTTCAAGTCCAATCGAAGCATTGCCGGCGATGAATTCATCGTCTTCGAACGGATGAACAAACGCGCCCGACATCGCCGGATGCCTCCGTTCGCCCAGAGCCTTCCAGCATTCATCAAAGCCCGCTTTCACGATTTCTCCGCCGAGCCTTCGAATTGCGTCGAGCTTGGTTGCCGGCGCTGTGTCCATGACAAGCACTTTGCAGGGCACGCCGACCTTTTGGGCTGCCAGCGCGACGCCTTGGCCTGCATTTCCGGCGCTGATCGTCCAGACGCCGCAGGCCCGCTCGCTTTCCGGCAGCAATCGAACGGCGTTATACGCCCCACGGATCTTGAATGAGCCGATCGGTTGCAGGTTCTCGAGCTTCAGATAGATTTCGCATGGTGTATCAGAGGCGTTCAACCGTACCAGGGGCGTGCGAATCGCGGCGTTGTAGATGTGCTTGCGAGCGTCTTCGATTAGAGGGATTGGGATCGTCCGTCGGGAACTCACTTCCGCCTCCCCACGAATCACACCGGTAGAGTGTACGCCCCGTTTGCATCTCGCGTTTTACGGTAGCGTTTTACTCGGAAGGCCCGGTCACTGTTCCCGCTGCAAACAGGTCTGACAACTCTGGCTCACGAATTCCGAGCAGATCCGCAAGCACTTCTTTCGTATGCTGGCCCAGGGCCGGTGCGCCCGTGACTGGCTTTGCAGGCGTTTTCGACATCCTGACCGGCGCCCCTGTAACCCGGCAGTCCGGCTGCTTGACCAACGGGAACATTTCACGAAACACCGCCTGAGGATGTTCGACTACTTCAGCAAACGTTCGCACCGGCGAGCAGGGGATACCTGCCGAACCCAGCTTTTGAAGCCATTCGTCGCGACTCAGTGCTCCGAAGGCTTCGCTCAAAATCTTTTCCAACGCAACGCGGTTCTGAATGCGTAACGCGTTCGTTGCATAATCCGGATGTGCGGTCAGTTGCGGGTGTGCAATAGCCGAACAGAATGCTGCCCACAATTTTTCGCTTCCTACTGAGATCGAGAAGTCTCCGTCCCGGGCATGAAAAACTCTGTACGGAACCACTGTAGGAAACGCCGTTCCCAGCGGCTTGGGCACGAGTCCCGAACCGAGGTAGGTCATGTAATTGGAGCTCATCGCTGAGATCATGCCGTCGAACATGGAAATATCGACAAACTGGCCGGCGCCGGTGCGGTCGCGATGTCGAAGGGCCATCAGAATTCCGATCGCAGCGAACAGGCCGGCGTTGATGTCGCACACGGCATAACCGCTGCGAACGACTTCTCCCTCTTCGGTTCCCGTAATGCTCATGTAACCGCTCGAACACTCGACCGTAAGGTCCATCGCCGACTCGTCTCTCGACGGGCCACTTTGCCCATAGCCGGAGATCGAGCAGTAAACCAGGCGCGGATTCAAGGCGTGAACACTTTCGTATCCGAAACCGAGGCGATCCATCGTGCCGGGACGAAAATTCTCAATCAGTACATCCATTTTTGCGATCAACTTCATGCACAGGTCTCTTCCCGTGGGCTTTTTCAAATCAATCGCAATTCCGCGCTTGCCGCGATTCAACCCCAGGAAGAATGCCGCTTGGTCGCCAATGAAGGGCGGTCCCCATCCGCGGGAAAGTTCGCCGCCATGCGGCGATTCCAGCTTGTAAACCTCGGCACCGTAATCTGAGAGCAGTAGCGTGCAGTAAGGGCCGGCAAGGGCGTGGGAGAAGTCGAGGACGCGTATACCCTCGAGCGCGCGAGCTGCTGGAGCCTGGGAAGTTTGCGGGTCGAACATGTCAGGAGTGCCAAGTTTGTGCCGAACGACACTATCGTTTCAACAAATCCACCGGCTCCCGCACATCGTGCACGCGAAAATACTGGGCCAACGCCGGATACTTCTTCTTTACTTCCTCGTACATCGCGTAGGCCGCGTTGCGATAGGAGAAGTGTCCGGCCGGACCGGTCCTCAACTCCGAAATGTAAACTGCCTCGGCGAAGTCCATTTTGAAGAGCGTGCGCTTTCGGAAGCCAAGAGGAATTGCGTACTGCGAATTCTCATTCGCCTCCGGCGAAGCGCTTTTTGCGATCGCTTGCGCCGCCGCTGAAGCTCCATCCATCGCGCTGGTGTATCGCTTCTGTGCGCCCGCCGCTTCCAGTTCCGCGGGCATGTCGTAGCCGTGCGCGGTCGTAAATCCCTGTTCAATCTGAACGCACCGGCGGTGACGGTGCATGTCACGAAAACCGCCGATGTCCATCAGGATATCGAAGCGAAACCGCTGCCCCGCGCAAAAACTGCGCAGCATCTCATCATGGCGTCCGCGATGGCGAAGCCCGGCGTCAATAATCTCCCGCCGGCGCGCTTCATCCAACGACTCAACCATGCGGCGAATTTGCCGGTAGGGATACGAGCAATGCCCGTACAGCAGGGTAGTTCCGAGCTCAATCTCCAGCGGTTCGTCGTCGAGCAAGTCCACTACGGGCGCAGACTCGATCGGTGCGTTCTTCATCAACTCCACCGCAATCTGGCGCAATTCGCGTCGCGTATCGATCTCATAAGCATTCGGGTCCGCGTACTTCACCAGCGTGGGCGAAACCCGCACGTCCTTCAGCAGTTCCGCCTCAGCGCGTGCGCCAAGCTCCGGCGAGACTTCCCGAATCCTGTCTACCAAATCGCGCCAGGAATCATGGTTTACGTTATATGCAGCCGTAGTGGCCGCACGCTTTAGCAACTCTCCCAATTGGCGCACTTCCTTGTGACCGTGCGAGAGAAGATGCGAGACCTGCGACTCAAGCGTCCGTGCATTCACGATCTCGCCGAGCGAGGTGTTCGTCGCCAGCGGCAGAAGATACCGCGAAATGTCGAAAGCCCGCGCCCGCAACGTGCGCTCGTACCCGTCCTGTTTCATATCGGAGGGCTTCGGCGTGATCTCCATCAGGTACAAGAACACCCTTTCAGAAACCGATTCATAGGCAGAAAACAGCTCGGCAATCGTGCGCTGATACAGATCTTTGTCGTTCGCATCGCCGCCGAAATCGGGCGTGTAGTAACCGCTCTTGCGGAAATCCTGATATCGGGTTGAGCGCTCCTGCCCATCCCAGCGCTGTTCGTCGGCAATCACAATCGCGGCCAGAATCGAAAGCCTCTCAATCGCCAAAGCGATGTGGGCCAGGTCTGCAATCGAACGATGTCCGTACTGAAAGTAAAAAGTATTGAGGAATTTCTCCGCCTTTTGCGTGCTGATTTCCCTCAGAGACTCTTTCATCGAAAGCGCCGACCGCGAGTACTTAGCCATGGCATACGCCTGAACTTCGGGTTCGGCTCCGAAGATCGCATAGACCTCGGTGGACGTTGAATTGTTCGCAGGCGTGTTGCCGTTTACGGGCGCAGCGACGGACAAGGACTCAGCCATTCGTAGCCTCGAATGAAAGGGTATGGAGTTCGATGTTAAATGTGACAGCAGACTGGACGCAATGAAAGAACGTGGGGCTTGCACATTCCTGTCCGAGCTGGGCTTATTCCGACATTCAAACCTTACAGGGTATGCAGATAAACCAGCAGATCATCCACCTGCTGCGGCGTGAGCTCCTGGCTATACGCCGGCATTTTGTCGCGGCCGTACAGGATCAGGTCCCGCGCGCGCTGATCGTTGGCCGGCATTCCGCTGACGCTGAAATAGTCCCGGTGAAAAACCCCCTGCAGGGTTGGTCCCTTCCGCTTGCTGGAAGAGTACGGCTCGTGGCAGCGGTCGCAATACTGATCGTAAGTGTGCCGGCCCGAAGCTTGTTGCGGATTGAGTCCAAGCTCAGTATCGCTCTTGCGCCGCTCAGCGGTACAACCAAGGCACCCTACCACCAGAATGACAGCGAGCGGGCGCAATCTCATGAGAGAAACGATCATTCGATGGAATCTGCTACTTGGAGTTGACCGCTGCCGCAACGATGCTGTCGATCGCTTCGTTGACGCGTTTTCCAGTCACACTCAGATTGTTAGTAAGGATCGAAAACGCGAGCTTTTCTCCCTTGGCAGAAACTGCATATCCGGAGAGTGTCTTCACTCCACCCAGCGATCCGGTTTTCCCATAAATCTGCGCCTTGGGATCAAGGTCTTTGAATCGATCGGCCAGTGAACCATCCACGCCAGCCATGGGAAGGGAATCATGAAACTGCTGCGCCCACGATTGCGTTGCCCCATACCGAAGCAGGTCCACCACCGCGTGCGGCGTGACCAGGTTTTCCCGCGAAAGGCCGGATCCGTCGAAGAACGAATATTCCTCTGCTGCGACGCCGGCATTGTTCAGAAATCCGCGCAGCACTTCGAGCCCGGCCTGTACGGTTCCAGCGGTCCCTTTTTCGCGTCCCAATAATCGCAGCAGGATCTCGGCATGCAGGTTCTGGCTCACTTTATTGATGACGCGAATGTCATCCGAAAGCGGCGCCGACTGGTATTCAGCCAGCACCAGCGGTCCCGCCGGCGACGTCAGCGAATGTTCATCGCCGCCTCTGCTTGCGATCACCGTGCTCGTAAACGTTCCCAGGCTCGCCAGTTCGGTGTGATGGGCGCGCTGCTTACCGTAAACTGCGACTCCGCGAACTTCCAGCAGATGCCGCAGAAGGCTCGCGGCAAATTCCGCGGGATCGTCAATCGCCAATCCCTCGTTCGCGCCGGGATCGTCAATTGCGATCGTGCCCCACAGCGTCAGCGATGTCGCTCCCGGTTCGCGATTGATAAACAGCTTCCGCGCCGTTCCCGCCGGCGCCGTAACCAGGCGATTGTCGATGGTGTAATAGTCGGAAAATGGCGTCAGGCTTACGAAGGCCCGATCGCCTGGATGCGCACCGGGCAGAATATTGACGAACACCACGTTGTCATTGATGGTCAGCGCCGAGACCGGCGCGCCGTCAGCCCATACCAGATCATCCTGGCTCCAGCCCTCGCCATAGCGTTCGAACGCGAAGTACGAATCGTCGGCCACAATATCGCCATCGATGTACTTCACACCCTTCTGCACGACCTCATCGGCCAACTGCTCCAGTACCTTCACCGGATCGGAATCGCGCTGAGTGCGCATGTTGTAGGGAAGTTGGCGTCCGGAAAGCGTAGGATCGCCGCGCCCAATCAGAACCAGGTCGCCCGAAAGTCGCCCATATTTATCGAGCGATCCGCTGCTCTCGATCGTGGTCCGAAATTTATATTCAGGGCCGATCAGCGCCAGCGCTGCCGCGGTCGTAAATAGCTTGGTGTTTGAAGCCGGTGTGAACAGCTTGTCGGAGTTGAGGGAATACAGCCGCTTGCCGCTCTCGAGGGAGGCGATTTCAATACCCCAAAATCCGCGCGAGAGGTCAGGCTGAGCGAGGATGGTCTCGATCTGCTTCTTCAGCGATCCATGAGACTTGCTTGCGGCACCGGCGGGAAGCGCCAGCGCCAAGCAGACAAGCGCAAACCGGACGATCATTCTTGGCGGGTTCTGCAGCACCATCTACAAAGATGATTTTAACACTCGGCGTTTCTTCGGCATATTCGAGAAAGGCACGGTATGCGCCGTGCCTTTCAAAGGGTGGATCAGCGGGTTTAGGCTGCCGTCTTCATCCGTGCAGCCAGAGCTGGCAAGGCCCTGCCAAATTCGTTACTCAGTTCCGGCGAGAGTCGGTGCGACAGCGCCGAAATCGCCGTCAGAATTACCGCCTCGTTTACCTGCCGCAATGCGTCGGGCGGAGGATCCGGCAGTGTCAGCAGAATTTTTACCCAGTCTGCCAGGACTGACCACAATGGTGAATGTTGATCGATAGGCATATTGCATAACTCCTTTTCAAACGGTTGGCTGGCGTCGAAGCGCCCGCACTTGTAATAGCGCAAAACCGGAAAGGAGTTCGCCACAATCGCAGCTTGCACTTCCTTCAGCTGCGGTTGATGGGTGTGATGGGCAATATCTACAATAGAAGGCGCTCGCGAGAGGGAAGCCGCATGCGCCGTCGCCTGGTTAATTCCTGTGAGCCCGTACCGTGGTTTCGCGTTGGCCTGGTTCTGATTCTGACGTTTGCGCTCTCAGGCTGGACTTGCAGTGCGGTGAGCTGCTTCGGAGTTTCGACGATACCTCAGATTGTTTCGCTGTCCCCAAATTCCATGTCTGCTAACGCTACGCCTGTTCTCCTCATCGTCATCGGAGACAATTTCATTCCTGAGTCTCAAATACTTTGGAACGGACACGCGCTCGCGACCACCTTCATGGATTCTCAACATCTGCAAGCCAGCATCTCGCAGCAGACGTTCACCCAGTTTGGCGGTTCGCAAGGTGACAACGTGCAGATCGCAGTGAACACTCCCGCTACCAGATGCCCCATCAGCGGCAGTTCCGCCACGCTGGTTCTGGTGATCAATTAAACGGCGGCGTACAACTTTAACCCCAGCACCTTGGCGTAGCGTTCAAAGTCCCGATCGGTCGTAAAGATTGCCCATTCACGACGCGCCGCCACTGCGCAGATGAGAAAGTCGATCGCTGAACCGGCCACTCCCTTGCTGCGGCATCGGTTGTGCATGTGAGCTGCTTCTTCGTAATCGCGCAATCCAACCGTGGGATCGTCGAAGGCTTGCAGATACTCTCTGAGTTTGCGAAAGCGTTGTTCGTCGCGAATGCCCGACAGCAATTCCTGGCGCACAACGCCCACCAACTGTGCCCTTCCATCGCGGACAAGTTCCGCCAGCGCTTGCGTCAGCGAATCCTCATGCGAGTTGAGATCGCCTGACTTACGCCGTAATGCCAGCGACCAAACAGGAGTGTCCACCAGGACGAACATTAACGCCGCCGCTCGGCCTTGTAGTCGTAAGCCGGATCGAACTCGAAACTGCCGAAGGCTTCCAGAATGCGCTGCTGCTTGCGCCGCTTGACGTATTCAGCCAGCGCTGCCGTAACAGCATCTTTTTTGGTTCGATGATTGCCCGCTTTGCGGGCTGCTTCGATCAGTTTGTCGTCCAGTGCGAGGTTGGTTGCCATATGTGTAAAGTATCACACATTATAATGTGTAATAAAGTTGGGCTAATCTTGGGGGTGGTTGGGCACACGAATCATACGCGGGTTGTCGGCGGCTCAATTTCGTCCCACATAGGGACGTAATTTCGGAGCCGCCGGTCCGGTGATTCAGGGAGCAGTTGCCGCCATGGAACTGGGGCGCATCAGCTTCCAGGCTTCGCGATATTGCTCGAATTTGGAGCGGTTCGATCGCGGCCTGACGCAGACCACTATCCGGTTCTCAACCGCGCTGGCAGGGAAAACATACCAGAGGTCTTCAGGAAAAATGTAAGCCACCAGAAAGTCAATCTCGTGGGCTGAATACAGCGTGTGTCCATGGCGAGCGTTTCCGCCTGAGGTCTTGATGCGGTAGTAGGTTGTACAAGGCGATTTCGCCACCACTGACTTGACCTGAACGCGCCAGCAGACGTTCTCCACACGAACGATAACGTCGTAACGCTCGCCTTCGCCCCAAGGCTTGGCGACGGCATAGCCCAGGCTGGTGGCTTTGCGCATGAAGGCAAGCTCAGCGAGATTTCCGCGGATGCGGTTGGAAAGGCTGGCTGGATCGACGGTTTCGTTGAGCAAGTTTTCTTCGGGCAAGGTTTATCCCCAAAACGCAAAAAGCGCGGCCCTTGGGCCGCGCCTTATTTTTCAGCTTCTATAACTATTGTGGCAGATTCAGCGGGAAATTGTGACATGGTTTGGAACTTTATATTTTGCGCGGAATGAGGCGCTTACGGGAAATGAGGGTGCGCAGGGGGCTTGACAAGAATTTTCCACAGACGGCGTGCAGGTCAAGGTTCGGCGCGCACAATCTCATTCAGCTGTACGCGAGATAGATCGTGAATGGAATACTCAGAAGACTCAATCAACCGCGGGATGCGTTGAAGATGTCTTTCGCCTAGAAGGAATTTCAAGGGTGGCCCGTTGGCGCGAACCCGAACGCACTCAGGCCGGCAATGTATGCGAGGGGGAGATTTTCAAAAGCGTTATCGTACGGGATGTTGAGAGAACCTACCCGCGATTAACAGTGCCGTGAGTTGGGCGAGCCCAGCGCGTCCGCCGCGCGATCTACCGGGGTCCCCAGCACGCCCGGCTTTGGCGCGATGGGATGGCATTTCGTGCGTGATGCGCGGATTCTCAATGACAGTGTTGCCATGGGCGAAACGGGTCAGAGCCTGCCCTGTTTTGCCGAAGCCCCGAGTGCAGCCGAGGGGGACTGACCGAATAGGAGGGAGTCGAATGGCCCGCTGCTGTTCCTTCTCTGGAGCGAACCGCTCCACCTTCGAAAACCGCATACAGGTGCCCTGCTTAACGATTACGACCAGCTAATTCGCTCGCGGCGGTTCTCGCCAATACAACCAGCTCTTTGAACACCCTTGCATTGAACGCATCTTTCGCCCCAGCTCTGCGCAAAATACTCCGATACTGCGCCCGAAGTACTCTGTATATCTGCATCATCTCGGTCACAGTTGGTTGCCGGCTGCTTCCGACAAATGCATTGGATATCTCACGAAAAACTCCTCCGATCGTTCCATCGTGGATATACGCATCCGTTCCATCCAGATCACTCAATGACTTGTTAATCCTCCGTCTTATCGATTCGCATAGCACCCATGCATGCGCTGAGTGCGTGGTCTTTTCCAGAGCAACCGTGAGCCCGAGTTCAAATGGCATGTTGAAACGCGGAGTTCGGGGAGCCTTGCGATCCAGCTGTACCCGTGAAAGATCGTGGATGGAATATTGGGATTGCTGAATCAGAGTCAGGATTCGGTCAAGTCGTCTTTGTCCGAATGGAATTTCCAGGGTTGCCCGCGCGGTAAAACCGAATGCGCTCGTAGCAGCGATGTAGGCGAGCAAAAGATTTTCAAAACCTGCGTCGTACGGGACGTTGAGGAAAACCGATCCCGGACTAACGCGAGGCCTTGGCGCGCCGCGAGCTCGTTTTGTGGACTTTCGTGCTGCCATTACTGGAACGATTTCCAGCTAGCTTTCCCGTTGCCCTAGCCCGGATCACGAATTGCCCTGTCTTGCTGTCCCTGTACACTATTTGTCGTACCGCTCGCATCAGTTCGTCGGTGCGCTCTTTCGATACTCCCAGCGTCTTCGCGGTGTCACGAACGGTTGCTGGCCGACTGTTATCAACTCTTATCGGATGCGCCATGAGTTCATTATAGTCCACGCGCTCTATTCAACCCGGGAAAGGTTTTAGCCGCTGCAAGCGGTGGTAAGAAGATCAAGCGCGAGCGGAGCGAACAGCAACAATACGTAGCGCTTCAGCCCTGGTGGCGTTTAACACGTGGACTACGCGAGGCCGTCAGGCCGAGCAGTTTCGTGAGCTGGCGAGCCCAGCGCGTCCGCCGCGCGATCTATCATCTCGCGCGTGATGCGCGGATTCTCAATGACAGTGTTGCCATAGGCGAAGCTCCGCCGCTGCTGTTCCTTCTCTTCTGGAGTGAAGACGGCGTTCTTTGCGGCCTCAAGCAGGTCTTGGAGATCCAAGGTCATTGAACGAACCGGTCAGCAGGAATAAAATACATCAACTGCGTGGCCGAGATTTAATACAGACCGATTCACCCACTTGATCGAGAATACTAACGTGGCAACATCGCAAAAGCTCGTCATCACGAACCCGAAGAGGCTGGCGGCTTTCCAAGTAGGCAGGGAGCGTTGGTTCCCGTACTACGCGGGGTTCTCGAGCCAGTTTGCAAGCAAGCTAGTCGCGAGTAGCTCGTTGCCTAAGGGATCTGTAGTAATGGATCCGTGGAATGGTAGTGGCACGACTACGGCGTGTGCCGTCGAAAATGGCTACAAGGCGGTCGGATTCGACCTCAATCCCCCTATGGCTGTTGTGGGAAAAGCTCGCCTACTTCCGCACTCTGAACTTGCAAGTGTCACGCCATTGTTGGCGGACATTCTGCGCAAGGCCGCACTTTCCCGGCGTCCTTGGGTTGAAGGGGAGCCCCTATCTATTTGGTTTTCGCCCGAAGCTGCGATGGCGATACGTCGCATTGAACGCGCCATTTATGGACTACTGATTTCGGAAAACGATAACAAGTCCGCCGTGGACTCAGCCGAGGGAATGTCGTGTACCGCCGCATTTTTTTATGTAGCGCTATTTCGCGCTGTTCGTTCTCTTCTCTTGAAGTTTCGAGTCTCGAATCCGACTTGGATGGGGCGGCCTCGAACGGCCAGCTCGCGCGTGAGGCCCGGCTGCCTAACCGTTAGAGAGTGCTTTGCAGCAAGTGTCGTCGAAATGGTGTTGCATTCTTCAGCCCCGACCACTAATGGGACCGGACGCAGAGCAGACTTTAGGCTTGCTGTAGCTTCCTCTGAGAATTTACCCGTTGGTCGCAGAGAGGTCGATTTTGTGCTCTCATCGCCGCCGTATTGCACCAGGATCGACTATGCGGTGGCGACGTCGCCAGAATTGGCGGTACTCGGTTTCCGAGTTGAAAGCCGACTACGCGAGCTTCGTACCGGCCTCATAGGAACACCCACCATCCACAAAGAGATTTCCGATCCGGCTATGTCATGGGGTGCCACTTGCCTCGCATTGCTAAGACGAATTCGTAATCACCCGTCAAAGGCGGCGAAAACGTATTACTACAAGACCTATGTCCAGTATTTTGCAGCGATGTCGCGATCTTTTTCCGAGCTCGGACGCTGTCTGAAACTGCAAGGTAAATGCGTGCTAGTAGTCCAGGATTCATACTTCAAAGACCTACATGTCAATTTGGCTGGAATTTTGCGCCGAGATGGCGGATGCGGCTTCCCTCAGGCTGCATCGGCAGGTTGATTTCCCTATCAGCCGGACATTCGGCAGCGTCAACTCGAGATCGAGGCACTATCGGGCCGAGAGTTCCGCAACTGAGTCGGTCTTGTGTTTCGTAAAGAACGCTTGACGGTTGCCTGTTGGTGTTACTCCGCGCCTATGATTCTGCCCCTCGTCTTGGAACTGTTGAAGTACTCGAATGCGCGCTCCAGGAACAAATTCCTCCTCTTTATGGCATAGGACTCGACGGAGGCTTGGGAAATGTACTTCTGGAATTCCTCGAGTACTGTCGGATTCGTAGGCTTCTTGAATTTACTGAGCAGCTTCAGGTTTCCCTTGATTTCGCCCAACAACTTTGCATAAAACTCGGCGAAGTCATCGATGTGTGAGACACGTTTCTCCACGTAGAGTTGTTCGCAAAAGAGAAAAGCTGATACAGCTACAGCTCTGCTCGAAATATCTTTACATTTTTCCAGTTGAAAGAACCATGCAGTTTGAGCAGAGGGACGTCGTCTTTTCGTAGGGGCTCATCCAAAGAAAAGCAATAACGTGGGGGGCCATAGTATTGCTTATACGCCGTGTCCAAGACGTCATCGTAGTTCAAAGAAATTAGGCCAGCCAGCAGTTCTTTCCGCCGCGCGTTCTGGTGCTTGTGAAGCTCAAATAGTGCCTTGTGCAAATAGAAGCGCTTTGTTGTCGCTGGGGAAAGAATTCCTTCGATGTCTTCGCGCACCAGATCTTTTAGCTTCCTGGCTTTGTACTCCCATTGCGGGATCTTGCTGCTCTCCAGCAGGCTGATCAGCAACTCGATATTCAGAGAGCCCTTGGCTCCAGAAACCATGGCCACATCATCCGTGAAATATTGCGGGTCTCTTCGAGCCCTTTCGATAACACGCGAAGACACGTTGCTGACCAAAAGGCCGCGGTTTTTGTTTGTCAGATCTGGATCAATGTTCTGAAGTTCGGCGTGCGTTGCTCCCGCGCCGAAAAGGTAGGCGATTTTCCGTGGTTTACTTTCTGCCATTTGGTCGCCGGTGCCGCCGACACAAAAAGGGGGCGACGGCATTTCGCCGTGCCCCCCGACACAGTTCAGTCAACTTACTACTCGAAGTTAAAAACCACCACTAGGCACTTTCGTGCCATTCCAATACTAGCTGCACCCGCTCGTGCTGCCGCAGCTCATGCACTTGTAGCAACTGCCGTTGCGGACCATGATGGAGCCGCAGACGTGGCAACTGGGCGCGTCTCCGAGGTCGACTAGTTCAGAGAGGGCGTCGGCGGCGTGAATCTTGCCAGTGGCTAGTGGCTGGTGGCTAGTGGCTAGTGAACCCGAACCACCCTCGCCGGGCGAAGGCGAGCGATCCCTTCCCAAATCTCCCGCTTCTGGCAACTGACCACTGGCCAGGCGCGGCCGCAGGTTCTCGAACAGCAACTGCTGCTGGCCGGTCAGGAAGCGGAGCTGGAGCCAGCGGAAGATGTAGTCCATGATCGACTTGGCGAAGCCGATGTCGGGATTGTTGGTCCAGCCGCTGGGCTCGAAGCGCGTGTGCGCGAATTTTTCGCACAACATCTTCAACGGCACGCCGTGCTGCAGCGCGAGCGAGATGGCGCAGGAGAAGCTGTCCATGAGACCGCTGACAGTCGAGCCTTCCTTGGCCATGGTGATGAAGATTTCGCCGGGGCTGCCGCTCGGGTAGAGGCCGACGGTGATGTAGCCCTCGTGGCCGCCGACGTTGAACTTGTGCGTGATCGACATGCGCTCTTCGAGCAGCTTGTGGCGGACGGCTTTCGGCGGGGCCGTGGGGTCTTGTTCTTCAACCACCACCGGCGAGCCGCCTGTGCTACGTGAACCTGCTGCTTCGGCGGTCTTCGTTCCCGCGGCTGAGAGCGGTTGTGACTTCTTGCATCCGTCGCGATAGACGGCAACTGCCTTCAGGCCGAGCTTCCAGGCCTGGATGTAGGCTTCGGAAATTTCTTCGACTGTCGCTGACTCGGGCAGGTTCACGGTCTTTGAGATCGCACCGGAGATGAACGGCTGCGCGGCGGCCATCATCTTCAGGTGTCCCATGTAAGCGATGGAGCGCGTGCCCTTGGCCGGCTTGAACGAGCAGTCGAATACGGCTAGGTGCTCGTCTTTCACCAGCGGCGCGCCTTCAATGGTGCCGGTCGCGTCGATGTAGCTGACAATCGCGTCGGTCTGATCATGCGTGTATCCAAGCTTGAACAGCGCGGTCGGCACGGTGTTGTTCACGATCTTGATCATGCCGCCGCCGACTAGCTTCTTGTATTTCACAAGAGCGAGGTCCGGCTCGATGCCGGTCGTATCGCAATCCATAAAGAAGCCGATCGTGCCAGTGGGCGCGAGGACCGTGACTTGCGAGTTGCGGTAGCCGTGCTTTTCGCCGTGGGCGAGGGCTTCGTCCCAGCAGGCTTTGGAGCCGTCATACAACGCAGTCGGAATATTGAGTTTGTTGATGTTATTTACAGACGCCCGGTGCATGCGGATGACGTCGAGGAAAGGCTCGCGGTTGATGTAGAAGCCGGGGCAGGCGCCGCCGGGCATGGTGGCGGGAGCTGCGGAGCTTTGCTCCGCCGGGCGGGTGGGGGCACCCGCCCCTACGTGAGCAGTGGTGAATCCTAAATTCGTTTCGGAGAGACCTTTTTTCGTTGGCTCAGTTGCAGGCGTCAAAGCTGGGCAGAGTTCGGCGATGCGGCTCGATTGCAGATAGGCTTCGCCGCACATGATAGCCGTGACGCAGGCGGCGTAGTCGCGGCCGCCGTCGGAGTCGTAAGGCAGACCGCAGGCCATCAGCAGCGCGCCAAGGTTCGCGTAGCCCAGGCCGAGCGGACGATAATCATGCGAATTCTTCATGATCATCTCGGTCGGATAGCCGGCGTTATCCACGATGATTTCCTGCGCGGTGATCAGGATGTCCACCGCGTGGCGATAGGCTTCGACGTCGAACGTGCCGTTGGGCGCGAACTTCAGCAGGTTCATGCTGGCCAGGTTGCAGGCGGAGTCGTCGAGGAACATGTACTCGCTGCAGGGATTACTGGCGTTGATGCGGGCAGTGTTCTTCGAGGTGTGCCAGCGGTTGACGGTGGAGTCGTACTGCATGCCGGGATCGCCGCATCGCCAGGTGGCGTCGGAAATTTTGAACATCAGGTCTTTGGCTTTGAAGGTCTGCACCGGGCGGCCGTCTTTCACAGCGCGGGTGGAGAAGTCGGCGTCGCGCAGGACGGCGTACATGAAGTCGTCGGTGACGCGCACGGAGTTGTTGGCGTTCTGGAAGAAGATGGAGCTGTAGGCCTCGGCGTCGGGAGAAGACCCGTCGTATCCGGAAGCGACGAGCGCGTGGGCCTTGGCTTCTTCTTTCGATTTGCATTCGATGAACTCGACGATATCGGGATGGTCAACGTTGAGGATCACCATTTTGGCGGCGCGGCGAGTCTTGCCGCCGGACTTGATGACGCCGGCGAAGGCATCGAAGCCCTTCATGAAGCTGAGCGGACCGCTGGCGGTGCCGCCGCCGCTGAGAGTCTCATTCGACGAACGCAGCGGGGAAAGATTGGTGCCGGTGCCTGATCCCCACTTGAAGAGCATGCCTTCGGTCTTTGCGAGAGTGAGGATGGAGTCGAGCGAGTCGTGGACCGAATTGATGAAGCAGGCGGAGCACTGCGGCTTCTTGTATCCGGTGACGCCGAATTCGACACGGCCGAGCGCGGGGTTCCAGTGCCAGTTCTGGCCGTCGGAGTTGGGCTCGATGCGGTCGCAGCCGACGTTGAACCAGACGGGCGAGTTGAAGGCGGCGTACTGGCGAATCAAAAGGTGTACCAGTTCGTCGTGGAAGGTGGCTCCGTCGTCGGGAGTGCGGAAGTATCCCTGGGCCAAACCCCAGTCGCGGATGGTTTCGGCAACGCGGCCTACGAGCTGGCGAACCCCGGTTTCGCGCTCGGGCGTGCCGACCTGGCCGTGGAGATATTTGCTGGCGACGATGTTGGTCGCGGTCATCGACCAGTCTTTGGGGACTTCGACGTCTTTCTGCTCGAAGATGGTATTGCCCTTCGAGTCGGCGATCAGCGCGGTACGCTTTTCCCACTCGACTTCGTCGTAGGGAGAGACTCCGGTCTTGGTGAACAAGCGGCGGCAGGTTAGGCCTTGCGTCTTTTTTGGAGCGGATTGGGTTGAGGTCGCGGCAAGCGAGGTCTGTTGAGTTTGTGTTTCGGCCATTATTCTTTCTCCCTGGATAGTTCCTCAGCGCCTAAAGGCGCGTAAATCTATAAAGCCCATTTTCGGCACGACTGAAGTCGTGCCCTGATACGAATCTTTTTCTCAACAGACCTTCACGCAACGTCCTGATATGAATTTGATTTTTCGTTCAGCCAACGTTCGAAAATTTTGTATGCGGCCGAGCGTTCGGCGGAATCCTCAATTACGGCGTAGCGGGTAAAACACTTTCCGGTTTCTAGTTTTTCGCGCAAAGGATTGCCCGGAAGGAACAGCCGTCCGAGCGCCATGCCGATGTCGTCGGTGTCTTTGATTTCAAAGAGAGCGAGCATGCGCTTGCTTTCAGCGGCAGGGGCGATCTCTTCGGCGAGAGCGAAGATGCCCGGTTTCGCCGGGGCCAGCAGCACGCTGAAACTGGAGTCGCAGCGGAACCATCTCGACCATTGCAAGCGGAGGTGATCGATGGTGGGCTCGACTCCGTGCCGTGCCAGCGATTCGTCCACGATTTGCGAAATGTTTACCATTTGCGACTCCAATATTTTGTATGGGCAGGTGAAGCCCGTTATTTTGACGACGCGAAAGCCGAGGCCTCACCAAGCCTGGTTTTCACATCACAGCTGTACGACAAATATCCCGGAGGAATCCGGGAGTGGTCACCGCGGGTTGAGGTTAAGGGCGGCGCCGGGTCACCTCTGGCCAGGAGCGCCGTCCCGTCTTCTATGTTGCTTGGTTGCGCCTGATTACCCCACCACCACAGAACGTTGTTCTGTTGAACCTGGTTGACGGGGCCGAAGTAGCTGACGCAAATTTTGTTGCCTCTGGGATAGCAACAGTACTGCTGTATGTTGTACCTGTCAATAGATAATCACTACATATTGTATCGCATTGAATTAACTTGGTTAATTGCAGGTTAAAGCCGGGTTTTGCACATTGAGCTTTCAGCCGTCAGCTTTCAGCCCTCATGAAAACCCTAATGGGTCGACGGTCGAGCGTCCCCAACCGACTGCATTCTTGCCTGGATATTGACATAAGGTTCCTCTCCGCCGTCTTTTGGAGAGTGTTGCGGAATCACTCCTGAGGTTTCGAGCAAGGGCACGTAAACATCTTCAAAAATTTCTCTCGGCGCGATGCGAAGCAGGCCTTCGCTCGACTGCACCAGATAATCTCCAGGGCAGCCGCTATGTTCGCGGCCGAGCGGATCGGTGAATGTGAGTGGTTCGGTCAACTGTTTTGCGCGGACAAGAAAACGGGTGCGATATGTGTTCCAATCGTCGGACATAAATTAGGCTCCAGGCATCAGGCATCAGGCTTCAGGACCGAGCAATTCGGACCCGGAGCATGCCTTCAGCTCTCCTGCAAATTTCTGGAACGACTAACCAGCCGGCTGGAATTTCGTTCGCGGTGATTGTGAATGTACGCGCAGAGAAGCCTCGGGTCAATTCTCAAAAAGTGGTGCAGAGTGGAGAAATGCATTTTAGAAACTGGGAGATAGCGGACGGACTGCTTTACGCGAAACACCGCTATTGACGCAGGGTTTGGATGATTGCAATGTTGGCGAAAGAGACGGCCGCTCTACCCGAGCATTTTTTCCGGACTGATTATTCACATGTCAAGCACAGGAAATGCAGAGAGGGCATAAAGCGTGTGTTCGATGTTTGTCGGCGGCAGGAATCTCTACGGGCGTGCCTGGCCGTTCCCAATGATCTGATATTTGCTGGATGTCAATTCTTTTAAGGCGAAGGGGCCGCGGCAATGCAGCTTTTGCGTGCTGATGCCCATCTCCGCGGCAAACCCGAACTCGCCGCCATCGGTAAAGCGGGTTGAGGCGTTCCAGTAGACGGCAGCAGAATCGATTTCGCACAGGAATTTTTGTGCGTGGCCTTGGTCAGCGGTGATGATCGCTTCCGAGTGCCCGGTGGAGTAGCGGTTGATATGCTCGATCGCGGACTCGATACCGGCAAGAACTCTGATTGCCATGGACAGCCGGAGATATTCTTCGCCCCAATCCTCTTCTGTAGCGGGCTTGACTTGCGGAGCGAGACGGCAGGTTTCGCGGTCGCCGCGGAGTTCGACACCGGCGTCAGCTAATTGTTGAACAATCATCGGCACGAACTTCGACGCGATCCGCTTGTGCACGAGCAGTTTTTCAGCGGCATTGCAGACGGACGGCCGCTGGATCTTGGCGTTCAAGATGATCCGGCTTGCCATCTCAAAGTCGGCGGATTCGTCTACGAAGATATGGCAGTTTCCAGCTCCGGTTTCGATGACCGGAACCAGCGCGTTTTCCATGACGTGAGCGATGAGGCCGGGGCCGCCGCGCGGGATGACGACGTCCACCAGACCGCGAGCGCGAATGAGTTCCTGGACGGTGTCACGGCTGGTTGAATCGAGCAGTTCGATTGCGCCCGCCGGCAAATCGGCAAGGTTCGCCATTAGTTCTGCGAGGACTTGATTGCTGGCCGCCGCTTCTTTGCCGCCGCGAAGCACGACGGCATTGCCTGCTTTGAGGCAGAGCGCGGCGGCATCGACGGTGACGTTCGGGCGCGATTCATAGACGATGCCGATCACGCCCAGCGGTACTCGCACTTTGCGAATCAGCAGGCCGTTTGGGCGGGTCCGTTCCTCGAGGATTTCATTGACTGGATCGGGCAAGGCTGCAACTTCCCGTACCGCTTCGGCCATCGCGGATATTCGCTCCGGGTTGAGCAGGAGACGATCGCGCAGTGACCCTGAAAGACCCGAGCGCTCGAGGTCTTCCTGATTGGCGCGCAGGATTTGACTTGTGCCGCCTTCGACCGCAACTGCGATGCGCATCAGCAGGTTATTTCTTTGCTCGGTTGAAAATTGCGCGAGTTGGGCTGCCGCGGCACGCGCACGTTCCAGCTTTTCACGCGTTGAAATCGTCAGCCTCGCAGTTCCCGACATCTCAGCGCTTCTCCGTTTTCGCAGGGAAATACGTCCCGATTTTGCGGTGCATCGCGCGGGCGATGGCATCAGGCTCGCGTCCATTCACAATGGCCACGCTCACTCCGGCTTCACTGGCGGCCTTTGCGGCGCGCAACTTCGTGCGCATGCCTCCGCGTCCGAGTCTGCCTTGCCCATTGCATAGAGCTTCCATTTCGGCGGTGAGTTTTCGAATCGTCCGTACCAGGCGCGGACGCGATCCGTTCGGCGCGTAGAAACCATCTACGTCAGTCAGCAGCAAAAGCCAGTCAGCCTCGACGGCGGCGGCGAGCAGGGCGCTCAGTTCGTCGTTATCGCCAAACGCGCCTTCCAGTTCGCGAACCGAGACGCTGTCGTTTTCATTCACAATAGGGACGACTCCGAGCCGGAGCAGTTGGTTCAGCGTATTCTGCAGATTCTTGTAACGCGCAGGCGAAGTGAAATCGTCGCTTGAAAGCAGCAACTGCGCGACTTTCTTCTTGCCGAAGAACAGCTGCTCGTAGGTGTGCATCAGCGCGCTCTGTCCGACGGCGGCACAAGCCTGCATCAGCGGGACGCTGGAAGGCCTGTCTTTCAGTCCAAGGTGCGCCATGCCTGAGGCGATCGCGCCGGAGCTCACGATGAGAAACTGGTGATGCGGCAGGTCGAACTGGTCGACGAGCGAGCGCAGGCGCACTGTGTCAATCCGTCCGCCCGGAGCAATCAGGCTGGTGCCGATTTTTATCACCAAACGCATGAGCTGATGTATCTAATTTAGCAAGCGCGGCCGGGATCGGCTATGAAACGATTCGATGCTTGAGATCACCCCAACCCAGCGTTTTTCCTCAAGAGTGGGGAACTACTCGCGATTCCGCCCCTCTTATCCGGCGGAAATCGTCGGCTTTCTTCGACAGGAATGCGGGCTCAGCCCTGAATCGGTCATTGCGGATGTCGCCTCGGGAACCGGAATCTTCACGCGCCTGCTGCTGGAGAACGGAAATCGGGCGTTCGGTGTTGAACCCAATGACGCTATGCGCAAAGCCGGCGAGGAATACCTCGCGGCTTATCCGAAGTTCGCCAGTGTTGCAGGAACAGCGGAAAACACGACTCTGCCCGACGCGTCGGTTGATCTGGTTACGGCGGCGCAGGCTGCTCACTGGTTTGATCGCGGGAAGGCGATTACAGAGTTTCGAAGGATTCTCAAGCCGGAGGGATATCTGGTTTTGTTGTGGAATGATCGCCGCACCGATGCCAGCGCCTTCGCCCGTGACTACGAAAGCTTGCTTCTCGAGTATGGGACCGATTATGCGGAAGTGAAACGTCGCGACGCAGCATCGCAGGAATTCTTCGGAGAAATCAAACATGAGAAACGCGTGCTGCGGAATTTCCAAAAATTCGACTACACCGCGCTCGAAGGCCGGCTGCTTTCCTCGTCGTACACGCCGCCTGTGGGACATCCTGCCCATGAGCCAATGCTGAGCGAGTTGAGGAGAATTTTTGAGACCTACCAGCGGGGCGGGGCCGTCCTCATGGAGTACGATACAAACCTCTATTTCGGCCAGCTTGCCTGATATCCGCACTGGAGACTGCATTCATGTCGACGCAACCGAGCGCCCGAACCTCATTTCATATGGATCCGGAAGAGTTCCGCAAGCAGGGACATGCTGCTGTCGATTGGATCGCTGACTACTACAAGCGGGTGGAGTCGTTTCCGGTACTTTCACAGGTTGTGCCGGGAGATATCCGCAAGGAGCTTCCGAGTGAGGCGCCGCAGCAAGGAGAACCCTTCGAGCGCATTCTGGCTGATATGGACCGCGTCATTTTGCCGGGCATCACTCACTGGCAATCGCCGAATTTTTACGCTTTCTTCCCCGGTAATGCGTCGGGCCCGGGAATTCTGGGCGAACTGCTCGCAGCCGGGCTTGGAGTTCAAGGGATGCTCTGGGCCACCAGTCCCGCCTGCACCGAGCTCGAAACCCTCGTGCTCGACTGGTTGGTGCCGGCGCTGGGCTTGCCAGAAAAGTTTCTCTCGACGAATTCCGGTGGCGGAGTCATTCAGGACACCGCATCGAGTGCGACACTCTGCGCCGTTCTTGCAGCCCGCGAACGTGCTACGAATTTCGGTTCCAACCGAACAGGCTGCAGCGGCAAGCTCGTTGCCTATACCTCGGCCCAGGCACACTCATCGGTTGAAAAAGCCGTAAAGATTGCGGGGATTGGTCGAGAGAACCTGCGGCTCATCGCAGTCGATGACAAGTTCGCGCTGGATCCAAGGGCCCTCGCGCAGGTTGTCCGGGAAGATTTGGCGGCCGGGTTGGTTCCATTCTTCGCCTGCGCAACCGTCGGGACCACGTCCTCAAATGCTATCGATCCGGTCCCGGCGATTGGCGCAATCTGCCGCGACCACAATCTGTGGCTGCATGTCGACGCCGCCATGTCCGGGACAGCCGCGCTTTGCCCCGAGTTTCGCTACATCCATGCAGGCCTCGAATTCGCCGACAGTTACTGCTTCAATCCGCACAAGTGGATGTTCACCAACTTCGATTGCGACTGTTTCTATGTGGCGGACCGGAAGATATTGATCCAGACTCTAAGCGTCCTGCCGGAGTACCTGCGCAACCAGGCCAGCGAGTCGGGAGCAGTGATCGATTATCGCGATTGGCAAGTTCCTCTCGGCCGGAGGTTCCGCGCTTTGAAGCTGTGGTTTGTCCTGCGGCACTACGGGATTGAGGGATTGCAGTATCACATTCGAGAGCATGTTCGGCTGGCGCAGGAATTTGCGCAATGGGTGCGCAAGGAAGAAGGTTTTGAGCTGGCCCCGCAGGCTCCGCTGAATTTGGTTTGCTTCCGCTTGAAAGGCGGCGACCAACCCAACCAGCGACTGATGGAAGCCCTCAATCGAAGCGGCGATCTTTATCTAACGCATACCCGCCTGGATAACAAGCTCACCTTGCGACTCAGCATTGGACAAACAAACACAACGGCTCGTCATGTCGAGCAAGCCTGGAGACGGATTCAACAAGAAGCCGGAAAATTGGCATAGAGTGGCAGAATAACGTTGTTTCTTTTCCCATCTGTATCGTTTTAGTTTAAATTAGTGCACGGTCGTGCATTTGTATGAACTTTATCCGTCCGGGGGGGAATTCCCTTGAAGAAGATCCTGTTTGCTGCCGTCGTTTTTTCCACTCTGGCCTGGGCGCAGGATGCGGCGCCCCCTGTGGCCCAACTTCCTGCTGACGTCGCGAATGCCCCGTTTCGCAATTCCGCCCTGCCGATTGACGAGCGCGTGAAGGACCTGGTTTCGCGCTTGACGCTGGAAGAAAAAGTCTCACAGATGGTGCACACCGCGGCTGCGGTCCCCCGGCTGGGAATTCCTGAGTACAACTGGTGGAGCGAAGGCTTGCACGGAGCGGCTCGCGAGGGTTTCGCCACCGTATTTCCGCAGGCGATCGGCGTGGCAGCCACATTTGATCCTGACCTGCTGCGCAATGAAGCCGGCGTGATCGCGACTGAGTTTCGCGCAAAGTACAACCAGCGGCTCAAGGAACTGGGCTACACCGACTGGTATCACGGGCTGACAGTATGGACTCCGAACATCAACATCTTCCGCGACCCTCGCTGGGGACGTGGACAGGAAACCTATGGCGAAGATCCATTCCTGACCGGGCAGATGGGTGTCGCTTACGTAACCGGATTGCAGGGGAATGATCCAAAATATCTGGCGGCGCTTTCAACTCCCAAGCATTTTGCGGTGCATAGCGGCCCGGAGACAACGCGGCATACGGTGGATGTGAAAGTTTCGGACCACGATCTGGAAGACACTTACCTGCCGGCTTTTCGCGCGACCGTTACCGCGGGGGCAGGGTCTGTGATGTGCGCCTACAACGCTCTCGATGGCAAGCCCGCGTGCGCGCAACCGATGTTGCTCGAGGAGCACTTGAGGAAAGACTGGGGCTTTAAAGGTTATGTCGTATCAGACTGCGGCGCGGCCAGCGACATCGCGTTGAATCACCACTACAGCCCAACCATGGCTGAGGGGATGGCGGCGGCAGTCAAGGCGGGCATGGACGTCATCTGCGCCTGGCCGCAGGAGCAGATTGCCAAGGAGCGTGCTGCGGTGCTCGAAGCCGCGCAGAAGGGCCTGCTGTCGAAAGCAGATATCGATCGCGCGGTGACACGGCTGTTGACCTGGCGAATGAAGCTGAGCATGTTTGACCCGCCGGAATCGGTGCCGTTTTCGAAAATCACCATCGCTGAGAACGACACCGAGGCCCATCGTCAACTGGCGCTCAAGGCGGCACGGGAAACACTGGTGCTGCTGAAAAATTCCGATAAACTCCTACCGCTGGGAAACAAGTACAAAACCATTGCGGTGATCGGCCCTAATGCGGACAGCGTAGATCCTCTGCTTGGCAACTATAACGGCACGCCTTCAAAGCCGGTCACCGTCCTTTCCGGTCTTCGCAAGCGATTCGGGGATGCAAATGTTATCTATGCTCAGGGGTCGTCACTGATTGGCCAGCCGGTCGAACCTGTTTCCGGCGATGTGCTCAAAAATAGTTCCGGACAGCCGGGACTGACTGCCGAATATTTCCAGGGAACTCAGCTGCAAGGTCAGCCGGTGATCAGCCGGACCGATCCGCAGATTAATTTCAGTTGGAGCGAAGGGCCGGGATCAGGATTGAAGGAGAATTTCTCGGTGCGCTGGACCGGCACCCTGACGCCGACCGTCAGTGGTGATTACATGATCGGATTTAACGGAACGGATGCGTTTCATTTCTGGCTGGACAACCAGCTCATCGGCGAATCCTGGTATAGCGATACGAGTAAGACACGAACCAAAACCATGCACCTGGATGCCGGACATTCCTGCGCTGTAAAAATCGAAGTCTCCCAAATGGGAAGCACGGGCATGGGAAAGTTGGTCTGGCACATGCCGGGCGATAGGAAGGACTACACCGAAACAGTCGAGAAGGCGGATGTGATCGTCGCGGTGATGGGCCTGGCGGGAGAACTGGAAGGTGAAGAGATGCCGATCACCATCGACGGCTTCGCCGGAGGCGATCGGACGAACGTCGAGCTGCCGCAGGCGCAAGGGAAGCTGCTTGAGGATTTGATGGCGAGTGGCAAACCTGTCGTGCTCGTGCTCATGAACGGCAGCGCGCTTGGCGTGAATTGGGCCGACCAGCACGTGCCTGCGATCCTTGAGGCGTGGTATCCGGGCGAGGAAGGCGGGACGGCAGTAGCCGAGGCATTGGCGGGAGATTTCTCACCCGGCGGCCGGTTGCCGCTGACCTTCTACAAATCGGTTGATCAGTTGCCGCCCTTCGACGACTACAACATGAAGGGCCGGACGTATCGGTACTTCACGGGTGAGCCGCTTTATCCGTTTGGCTATGGACTGAGCTACACGAATTTCGAGTACAGCAATTTGAGTTTCGATAAGAACTCGGTGGCGGCGAAGGACGATCTGACTGCGACGGTTTACGTGAAGAACACGGGTAAAATGGCCGGCGATGAAGTCGTGCAGGTTTACCTGACGCATCCCGGGCAACAGGGAGCGCCGTTGAGGGCGCTGGCGGGCTTTCACCGGGTCCACCTCGATCCAGGCGAGACGCAGAAAGTTGCGATTGCGATCCCCAATCGCAATCTAAGCTTCGTGGACGAAAAGGGAGCGAGAAGAATTGTGCCGGGTTCGCTGGAAGTCTGGATCGGGGGCGGTCAGCCTGTGGGTCGTGAAGGCTTGCCGAAAACGGCGGGACTGTCGGGATCGGTGAAGATTACGGGGACAGCGGTGCTGCCGAAGTAGCTAGCCTACTTCCACGAGTCCATATGTCTTCTGCCATTTTGTGCGCATGTGGCGGAGGGCGCGATCGATTTCGGTTTGCGAAACTTCCGAATTTGGGCCGGCGAGGACGCTTGCCGCTTCTCGCTTGGCGATTTCGAGCAGGTCGCGATCACGAATGATGTTCGCGACCTGGAAGCTGGGTAGTCCTGCCTGCTTGGTTCCAAAAAATTCTCCCGGGCCGCGCAGTTCGAGATCAAGTTCGGCGATCTGGAAGCCGTCGTTGGTGCGGACCATGGCGTCGAGGCGGCGCTCGCCTTCTTCAGAAACCTTGCCGCCCGTCATCAGAATGCAGAACGATTTGGCTGCGCCGCGGCCTATGCGTCCGCGAAGTTGATGAAGTTGGGAAAGTCCGAATCGCTCCGCGTGTTCGATGACCATCACTGCCGCGTTTGGAACATCCACGCCGACTTCGATCACCGTGGTTGAGACAAGTATCTGAATTTTGCCTTGCTGGAAGAGCCGCATGACCTGCTCTTTCAGGTCGGGTTCCATGCGGCCGTGCAGGACGGCGACATTCAAATCCGGGAAAATCTTTTTGCTCAGCTCGCCGTACATCTTCATGGCGGCTTTGAGCTCGCGCTCTTCGTTTTCTTCAATCACCGGATAGACGACATACGCCTGATGTCCGGCTGCGATCTGCTTGCGGACGAATTGCCAGACTTCGTCGGCGCGCTCGTCGCCGACCCGGCGGGTGACGATCGGCGTACGGCCAGGGGGCATTTCGTCGAGGACGCTGATGTCGAGGTCGCCATAGAGGGTGAGGGCCAGAGTGCGGGGAATCGGCGTGGCGGTCATGACCAGGACATCGGGCTCGGCGGGAGTTGCTTTGTCTTCTTTCTCTCCACTCTTCTTCATCAGCTTGAAACGCTGCATGACTCCGAAGCGGTGCTGCTCATCCACAATGACGAGCCCCAGCTTCGCGAATTCGACCCGCTGCTCGATCAGCGCATGCGTTCCGATCACCAACTGCGCGTTGCCTTGGGCGATGTGGCGACGGGTTTCGCGCTTGCGATCATCTTCGAGGGAACCCGTGAGCAGAACTATTCGATAGCCGGAGGGCTCCAAGATCCGTCGCGCTGAAAAGTAATGTTGTTGCGCGAGAATCTCGGTCGGCGCCATCAGCGCTACTTGATATCCGTTCTCGATGGCGATGATAGCGGCTTCGAACGCGACCAGAGTTTTGCCCGACCCCACATCACCTTGTAAAAGTCGCCGCATCGGAAACGGCTTTTCCATATCGGCGGCAATTTCTTTTAGAGCGCGTTTCTGAGCGTTGGTGGGATGAAAGGGCAGAATTCTCTTGATCGCATGGCGCACCTGGTCGTTCAGCTGAAATGCGATGCCGGTCTGCGCTTTTTGCTCGCGGCGTTTGAGTTCGAGGCCGAGTTCGATGAAGAACAGCTCCTCGAAGATGATGCGGATGTGGGCAGGCGTGCGGAACCCCTGCAGGTTTAGCATGCTTTCGCCTTCGTGGGGCCAGTGGATCTTGCTGAGGGCTTCGTGCGGCGAAGGCAGGTTGAGGCGATTGCGCACGGCGGAAGGAATTGCTTCAAGCAAGTCGGGCGTCAGGTTTTCGAGCGCTCCGTGAATGATGCGGCGAAACCAGCGTGAGGTCAGGCGGCCTTGTCCGGCGGATTCGTAGATGGGCACGATGCGGCCGATTTCGAGCGACTGTAGGACCTTCCTCTCGGCCTCATCTTCACTATTGCTGTTGCCATCGCCGATGATTTCGAACTGCGGTTGCTTCAGTTCCAGTTCGCCGCGGTCATTTTCCACTTTTCCATACAACGCGACCAGCTGGCCGGGTTGAAACTTATCTTTCAGATAAGTGCCGTTGAACCAGATGCATCGCAGGCGGGAGCGCCCCTGGCCAACTGTCATCTGAAAAATCGGCATCTTGCGGGTACGAAAAAGTCCTGAGGTGCGGACCTCGGCGATGATGGTCGCCATTTCGCCGGCCCGCAACTCGTTTATGCCGCGTGGGTTCAGCCGGTCTTCATAGCGGAAGGGAAGATAATGGAGGAGGTCGTCAACGGTCTGGATGCCCTTCGCCGCCAGAATGTCGGCGATCCGGGGGCCAATTCCTTTCACGTACTGCACAGGGGTGGAGGGTTCGAGCATCGAAGAGATGGTAAATGAGCACTCAGCATTCAGCACTCAGCATTCAGCCAAGGCAAAACACGCCGCGGATCACGCGGACTTTGCGGACTTGTTTCGCCAGACCTTGGGTTTTGGCTGAATGCTGAGTGCTGAATGCTGAGTGCTGCTTTTCGAGTTCTGCGGTGTCTAAACCAGGCATAGAAAATTTCGTCCAATCTCTGATCGCGGTGATCGCGGGGAACCTGGTGTATTTCCTGCTGATGCCGTATTTGCCATTGGCTGCCCAGCATCGTGATCCGACACGGCTCGACTGGGGCATCGTGGTGGACTTCTGGTTTTGCGTGGTCTTCCTGGGAGCAATCAAGACGTACATGAGGTGGGGGCGCAAAAGCGAGCAGAGGTGAGGGCAATGTCACAGTTGCGGGTGAACGCGTAGTCTCCTGACTTCGACATTAGGCGCCCATCGGCGGATAATGCGGTTGGACGATCTTGCCGCCTTACAAAGAGCAATTTCCGGCTGGTACGCGAATTCGTATAAAACCGCGGTCATTTCTGAAGCAGTTTCAGCGCCCCGAGTGGGTTTACCACCATCCCATTTCAGACGAGCAACTGAACTTCGCAGGTGTCACTGACACGGTTAAAAGTGCCGTCTTCGGTCACGGCGTCTTTTTCTACCTGTTGTTCCAGACTCCGGGTGTCTGGCACGAGGAGTGTTTGGAATCGGTGACCTGAAATTCACTCCCCCAACTCTTGTTCCCATAACCCGCATGAGAACTGCCGGGGTCAATGAGTGATATCGCCTGATGGGATAAGGAAGTCGGCCTCACTGGCGGCCCGGGTACACTGTTGCGGCTTCCAAGCGTAACAGTAGCTCGGATCGAAGGAGGCCGAGATGCGCATTATAGGCTGCGATTTGCATTTGCCGACAGCAGACGCTGGCGGTTTTGACAGTGGAAACAGGGGGAAGTAGAAAAAGTTGTCCTTCGGCATGAGGGCGACCGAGTACGCGAGTTTTATTCCGGGCTACCTGGTCCGGTGCGGGTGGGAATCGAAGCGACCGGTTCGATGCAATGGTTTCTAGAGTTGATGGAGGAGATGGGAGTGGAGTGCTTGGTGGGGCACCCGGCGAAGATACGTGCTCACGAGCCCCGTAAGCAGAAGAATGATTGGCGAGATGCACTGCTGCTAATGCATCTGCTGGCGGAAGGACGGTTCCCCACGATCTGGATGCCGTCCGCGGAACAGCGTGATGTGCGGGCCATGCTTCGGCACCGGCATCAGTGGGTGCGGATGCGGGTGCGGATTCAGAATGCACTGTAATCGATCGCGCTGAGTCATGGTTTGCGACGCGGGTCCGGTTTGTGGAGCAAGGATGGACAAGCGTCGCTGTTGCACTTGTCACTGCTTCCACACACGGAAGCCCGTCGCAACGAGCTGATGGCGATGTATCGGCAACTGGGAGCCGACATCGAGGCGCTGGATCGCACTGCCGCCGAAAGGGCAGAACAACGTGTGCGGTCACGGCTGCTGATGACACATCCAGGAGTGGGGCCGATCACGGCGCTGGCGACAGAGGTCTATCTGGGCGATCCGACGCGCTTCGCGGATGGCAAGGCTGTGGCCAGTTACGTGGGGATGATTCCGGAAGAAGACTCGAGTGGTAAACGGCGACGCCTGGGGAAATTAACCAAACAAGGCAACGCGATGCTGCGCTTTCTATGGTGCGAAGCGGTGGGCCACGCGGTGCGTAAAGACGCGGAGATGAAGCGATTCTACAGGCGCAAGCTGGCGCAGAAGGGACT
>Ga0310813_10000097_pt1 | contig 66570 bp, 68 predicted proteins | sample YN3metagenome_FD_203086 | JGI IMG/M metagenome (GOLD analysis project Ga0310813, IMG submission 203086) | Soil microbial communities from experimental microcosm in Duke University, North Carolina, United States - YN3 | ecosystem: Engineered > Artificial ecosystem > Soil microcosm > Unclassified... | reverse complement strand
CCCGGCCAGGATCCACGGGGGGAGGTCGGTCCGCCTCCCGAGGCCCGGGTAGGCCGCCGCGAGGTAGGCGCGGGCGCCGCCCGCCGCGACGCTGAACGGCACGGCGTTGTCCACGAGGATGTGGAGCACGTCGTCCTTGATCTGGTAGCTGCGTCCGGGCTGGCCGTTGAACTCCTCCCGGTCGAAGTACAGCTTCAGCCTTAGTTTCTGCGCCGAGCCCCGGTCGGGGCCGACCTTGCGCTGCCAGACCTTGTAGTACTGCTCCAGCATCTGGTCGAAGTCCTTGCCGGGGAGGGCATTTCCGAGGATGCGCCAGTGATCCGTCTCGATCTCGGCGGGCCCTGCGGGTTTCTTGGGCGGGGTTTTTTTATCCTGGGCGTCGGCCGGCGTCAGAGGAAGGGCGAGGAGCAGAAGGAGAGCGCCGGCGCGGAACGACATGAAACGATCCTCCCCGTATCCTTAGGTTAGACGTAGAATCGGGAGAGGCTTTGCCGGAATTCTGCCGACGCTTCGCGATTCGCCTCGTAACGAAAACAGGCAACTTTCGGCGGAAGCCTCAGTAAAATAAGCGGGCAGAGTAAGTAGAGGATTCACCATGAAGCTCCTGGCTGTTGTGATCACGGGACTCTTCCTGGCGCCCCAGCAGGGCAAGAACGCCAACCCCGACCTGAAATACGACGAGAAGGCCGGCATCTCCGTCAACAAGCCGCCCAAGAACGACGAGTGGGACTTCAAGGAGAAGGAGAGCGGCGCCCTCTGGAAGGAAGCGCGCTTCCTGGTTTCCCACAAGGTCGACGAGCTCCGCATCGAGATCGTCCAGACGCCCCCGTCGACGCAGGGCGGCTTCGACATCGGCAAGCAGAACGAGAACGACTTCACCTCGATCAAGGGGACGACCGGGATCGACGATGCGAAGCAGATCGTCGTCAAGAACCAGAAGCTGCCGGGGAACGGCGCCGGCGGCGTCCAGGCGTCCTACATGGAGATGACCTACAAGCGCGGCGAGAAGCTCGTCGAGTACCGGCAGTGGGTCTTCATCGGGAAGGAAAACCAGTGCCTCTACAAGGCCGCCGTCCACGGCGACGAGGGCATGTACAAGAAGCACCAGAAGGTCGCGGACTTCATCCTGTCCTCGATCCGGACCTGGAAACTTCCGAAGTAGCCTTCTCTTTTCCCTTCTCGTCCCGTACACTGGCCCCATGAACGACCCGGCCGCCCCGGCGAAACCCAAGGGGTGGCCTCTCATCGCGATTTCCCTCCTGGTCGTCCTTCTCGCCGGGTTCCTCATCCTGAAGTGGCGCAAGAAGGACGAAGGCCCCGTGGTCGTCAAGGAGCCGCCGCCCCCCGCCGTGGTCGAGAAGCCCGTGGAGGTCGCCAAGCCGGCGGTCCCGGACAAGGCCGAGCCGACGCCCGACGCCGCGAAGGCGGGCGAGTTCGAGCAGATCGTGGCGAACCTCAAGAAGGCCATCGAGGGGAAGCGCTGGGACGAGGCGGCGAGCGCGGCTGCCGCGGCGCGGAAGCTGCGCGCCGACGCCCCCGAGCTCAAGGGCGTCGACGAGCTGATCGCCGAGGGCCGCAAGAAAGAGGAAGCGGAGCGCGCCGAGCTGGCCGCGGCCTCCCAGCGTAAGTTCAAGCGCGAGCAGGCCTGGTCCACGGAGAAGGAGCGCATCGAGAAGGAGAATCTCCAGGGGAAGGACCTCTGGGACGCGGCCCTGCAGGCGCTTGAGAAATTCCGGAAGGAGTACCCTGAGATCGAGCGCGACAACACCTACGAGATGTTCCTCGGCAAGGTGAAGGGCTATCAGGCCGAGGCGGACCAGTACTACAAGAAGGACTTCGCCGCCGCGCAGGCGCACTTCACGGCGGGCCGCTTCTCGCAGGCCGTCGGGACCGCCGAGAACGCGCTGCAGTACTACCCGGAGCGCAAGGCCGCCGTCCGCGAGTTCCAGGACCGCGTCCGCGAGATGCAGTCCGAGAAGACGATGGTGCGGGTCCCGGAGACGGCCTGCTGGATCGGCTCGAACGACCGGCCCGACGAGAAGCCGCTGCGCCAGGTGAAGCTCTCCCCGTTCCTGATCGACAAGTACGAGGTCACCAAGGAGGACTACGCCGCCTTCATCGCCGCGACGGGCCGCGAGGCGCCGCCGTACTGGCTGGGGCGGCGCCCGCCGAAGGGCCGGGAGCGCCACCCCGTCGTGATGGTCACGTGGGACGACGCGGCCGCCTACGCCAAGTGGGCGGGGAAGCGGCTGCCCACGGCCGAGGAGTGGGAGGTCGCGGCGCGCGGCCCCGACAAGCGCGAGTTCCCCTGGGGCAGCGTCTTCCTGGAGAAGGAGGACAAGTTCCCCTGCAACTGCCTCGAGTACTGGCAGGTCAACAAGACCGAGGCGCCGGGGACCCGCCCCGTGGACGAGTTCGAAAACGGGGAGAGCGCGTTCGGCGTATACGGAATGGGTGGCAACGTCTGGGAATGGACGGCGACGGCGTCGCCCGCGCTGGGATCGCGTCCGCCGGCGGAGTTCCGCATCCTGAAGGGAGGCTCGTTCATGACCCCTCAGAAGGCGGTCCGCTGCGCGAACGTGTACCCCGAGGATCCGCGGATCCCGCACCCGGACGTCGGGTTCCGCTGCGCGCGCGACATCCGCTAGAATTCGAATTTGGGCTGATCCAAGCTCACTGAATCGGGGGCCGCGACGTCCAATCCCTTATGAGCGCGTTCGATCCAACCGGGGCCGCGGGCCCGGCCGCCTCGCTGCGCGAGCTGCCGGACCGCGAGCTCGTCGCGCGCTGCCAGCGGAGCGAGGCCGGCGCGTTCGACGAGCTCGTCGCGCGGCACCAGGACCGCGTCTACACGGCGGTCACCCGCTTCTGCGGCAACGCGGAGGACGCGGCCGACATCGTGCAGCGCGCCTTCATCAACGCGTTCCGAAAGATCCAGGAGTTCAAGGGCGATTCGGCGTTCTCCACCTGGATCTACCGCATCGCGTTCAACCAGGCGATCTCCTTCCGGCGCGAGAACCGGCGGCCTGCGGTGTCGATCTACACGAAGGACGAGGAGAAGGTCGTCGAGCCCGCCGTCGACTCCAACCCCACGGAGAAGATGGAAGGGGAGGAGACGCAGAAGAAGGTCCAGCAGGCTCTGGAGCAGCTCGAGGAAGGGGACCGGCAGATCATCCTGCTCAAGGACCTGCAGGGCCACTCGTACGACGAGATCGCCGCGATCATGCAGATCCCGAAGGGGACGGTGCGGTCGCGGCTGCACCGCGCGCGGCTCGAGCTCAAATCTAAATTGAAATCGTATATTGGAACTTTGAAGTGACGGGTCGCGTCATAGGGGTGACATGAACTGCGCGTTCGACAAGGAGAAGCTCAGCGGGTACTACGACGGTGAGCTCGACGCCGCCGAAAAGGCGGAGGTGGAGCGTCACATCGCCTCGTGCTCGGAGTGTCTCCGCGAACTGGGCGAGCTGAAGTCCTCCGCGCTGCTCGTGAAGGAGCTGCCGCGCCTCCGCGCGCCCCGCTCGATCGCCGAGGGCGTCGCGCGCGAGATCCAGACGGCCGGAAAGGTCCACCAGTTCGCCAAGGTCCGCCGCAGCGTCCTCTGGGCCGCCGCGGCCGCGGCGGGCATCTTCGTGGTCCTGAACGTCGCCTACTTCATCCGTGCGGAGCGCCCGTCGGGAGACCCGGCGGTCGTCGCCAAGCCCACCAGCATCGCGAGCGTGCCGCCGCCGGCCGCCGAACCCGCGCCCGTCGCCAAGCAGGAGGAGTCGCTCCGCCGCGCCACGCCGCTCGAAGAGCGCGAGCGCAAGCTCGCCGTGGAGGACCGGAAGAAGGAGCGCGCCGAGTCGCCGCTGGAAGAAGCCAAGAAGCTCGACGAGAAGACTCGCCAGTTCCAGGCGGAGCCGTCGCGTCCGCTCCCCGTCCCCGCTCCCGAGCCGAAGCCGGCCGCGGCGCGGGGCGCCGAGCCCAACAAGCCCGCCGACCTGCCCGCTCCACCGCCCGCGCCTCCGGCCGTCAAGCCCGTCGTGCCGGCGCCGGCCCCCGGCGTGCTGGCGGGGAAGGACGACGCCCGTCCCGCCGCCGAGGCCCCGGCCGAGAAGGCCGCGGTCGCGAAGGCGGAGCCCATGGCCAAGGATAAGGATGCGGACGTGAAGGCCAAGCGCACGGCGGACCTGCAGGGCGAGGCGCCGCCCACGCACCTTACGCTCGCGTCGACACAGCTCGCGAAGGCGCGCCCCGTGATGGATGAGACTCTGAAGAGGATGGGCGTCAAGCTCCCCGCGGCGGCGCCGACGGCCCCCGTCAAGAGCATGGCGGGCAAGTCGGGCCCGGTCGAGACGACCCTGACCCTCGAGCTTACGGACTCGCAGATCGCGCGGCTCCGGCAGGAGCTCGAGAAGTCCGGCCATTCGAGGCTGGTCGTCGCCAGCCCCGGCGACCCGGTGCTCCAGCAGTTCGGCGACAGCGGCCTCTACCGCGCCACCCGGAAGGACGTGGCCTCCGGCGGCGCCGGCGGCGGCGTCAAGAAAGCGGCCGAAGCCCCGAAGGCCGATGCTGCCAAGCCGGAGGTTGCGAAGACCGGCGCGGCGGAAACGAAAGAGGCGGACCGCGAGAAGGACGGCAAGGAAGCCGGAGACAGTGCCAAGTCGAATCTCGAGGGCGCGGCGGCCGACAAGTCCCAGGAGCCCAAGCGCAGGATCATCCTGCACCTGCTCGACGTGCCCTTCATGCCCGACCAGCAGCCGGCGCCGGATCCGGTCAAGAAGTAGCGACCGAACACGGAACCCCGCACCACGAACACCGAAATGGACCGTTCCCCCTCCCTGCCTCCCCCCTGGGGAGGTGCAGAGGGGGACCCTTTCGGATCGGTGTTCTGTGTTCGGGGTTTTGGGTTCGGTTACGGGACCGGATCAAACCCATGCCCGCCCCAGGGCGCGCAGCGGAGCAGGCGGCGGACGCCGTACCAGGTCCCCTTGAAGACGCCGTGCTTCTGGACCGCCTCGACCATGTAGTGCGAGCAGGTGGGCTCGTAGCGGCACACGTTGGGAAGCCAGGGAGCGATCGTCCACTGGTAGAGGCGCACCGGGATGATCACGAGGTACTTCACGGCTTCGACCGATGCTTCTTCACGAGCTCCACGAGGACGAACTCCACCTGCTGGCGCTGCAGCTCTTCCGGCGCGCGCGTGGGGACGGCGACGATGTCCAGGCCGGGACCGATCTTCTCCTTCCCCAGCCGGAACGATTCGCGGAGCATGCGCTTCCAGCGGTTGCGCAGCACCGCGGTGCAGACCCGCTTGGGCACGCTCACCGTGAAGCGGGAGAAGGGGAGAGTATTGGGCTTCACGTGGATCCGGAAGAACTTGGCGTGGAAGCGGCGCCCGGTCTTGTAGACGGCGTCGATGTCCGCCTGCCGGGTCAGGCGCTCGGTCTTCCGCAGGCGCGCGTCCATGCCCGGATCATACCAAGGAAACGGCAACTCTTAACAGGCGGGGCCGGATTTGCTACCATCCCCCCCCAATGTCCGACGAAAGAGAAGAACGGCTCAAGCGGGTGGAGGCCCTCCGGGCCCTCAAGGTCGATCCCTTCGGCAAGCGCTTCGACGGGGCGACGCCGGCCGGCGAGCTCGTCGCCCGCTTCGCCGAGCTGGAGAACAAGCCGGCCGTCGTGTCCGGCCGCGTCACCGCGCTGCGCTCGATGGGGAAGGCCGCCTTCCTCGACGTGCGCGACTGGACCGGGAAGATCCAGGTCCACGCCAAGAAGGACAAGCTGGGCGACTCCTGGGCCGTCTTCGAGAACGTCCACATCGGCGACCTCGTCGCCTTCGGCGGGCTGCTCGCGAAGTCCAAGACTGGCGAGATCACGATCTTCGCCGACCAGTTCACGTTCCTCACCAAGGCGCTGCGGCCGCTCCCCGAGAAGTTCCACGGCCTGACCGACCCCGAGGTCCGCTTCCGCCAGCGCTACCTCGACCTGATCTCGAATCCCGAGGTGCTGCAGAAGTTCCTGAAGCGCGCCAAGGTCATCTCGCTGATGCGCCGCTTCCTGGACGACCGGGGCTACGTCGAGGTCGAGACCCCGATGATGCACGCGATCCCCGGCGGCGCCGCGGCGCGTCCCTTCAAGACGCATCACAACGCGCTCAACCAGGACCTCTTCCTCCGCATCGCCCTCGAGATCCCGCTCAAGAAGCTCCTCGTCGGCGGCATCGAAAAGGTCTACGAGATCGGCCGGGTCTTCCGTAACGAAGGGGTGGACACGCAGCACAACCCCGAGTTCACCCTGATGGAGCTCTACCACGCGAAGGGCGACCTCCGCACCATGATGGAGCTCGTCGAAAGCTGCGTCACCTCGATCGCCAAGGAGGTCGCCGGCGGGACCAAGGTCCCCTTCGGCGAAAAGACGATCGACCTCACGGGCCCCTGGCCCAAGAAGGACTTCTGCGAGCTCATCAAGGAGCACGCGGGCATCGACCCCAACGACCTCGATGCCTGCCGCCGCAAGCTCGGCGAGCGCCAGGTGCCGTACCAGGGCCTTTCGAAGCCCGAGCTCCAGGACGAGGTCTTCAGCGAATACGCCCAGCCGCACCTGCAGGACGCCTGCTTCGTCGTCAACCAGCCCATCGAGATGACGCCGCTCTGCCGCGAACTGCCCGACCGTCCCGGCTTCGCCGACCGCTTCGAGGCCTACGCGGCCGGCTTCGAGATCTCGAATGCCTACACGGAGCTCAACGACCCGATCGAGCAGCGCAAGCGGCTCGTCGATCAGGCGGGCGGCGACGAGATGGCCAAGCAGGGCAAGGTCGACGAGGACTTCCTCGCCGCCCTCGAGCACGGGATGCCGCCCGCGGGCGGCATCGGAATCGGCGTCGACCGCCTGGTCATGCTGCTGACGAACAACCCGTCGATCCGCGAAGTGATCCTGTTCCCGCTGCTCCGGGAGCAGGGAAAGTAGTGACTGTCGAGCCACGGCCGACGTCCGTGATTCCGAATGTATAAGCTGTTCATGGCGTTCCGGTACCTCCGGGCGCACAAGGTCATCTACTTCTCCATCGTCGGCGTCGCCGTCGGCATCCTGGCCATGGTGGTGGTCACCTCCCTGATGGGCGGCTTCTCCCGGGACATGCGCTCGCGCATCCGGGGCATGCAGACCCACATCACCGTCACGCCCGCCGACAAGAATCTCTGGTTCACCGACTACGACGAACTCTGCGAGATGATCCGGAAGCTCCCGCACGTCACGGGCGTCGCGCCGCGGCTGGAGTACGAGGCCTGGCTCGGCCGCCGCGGGACGTTCAGCGACGTCCACCTCGTCGGCATCGTCCCCGAGGCGGAGAAGAAGGTGAGCGAGCTCGAGACCTTCTTCCAGAAGGGCCTCAAGCAGAAGTTCAGCCTGGAGAACGACGACGGCATGCCGACGCGCAACCCGGGGACCGTGGTGGGGACCCAGCTCCGGGGCGGCTTCGGGACGGTCGGGCTCCTGACGGCCCGCCAGTCGACGACGCCGATCCTCTGCGTGAAGGATTTCGAGGTCGTGGGGCGCTTCCGCTCCGGGATGGTGGAGTACGACTCGAACTATCTCTTCATCGACCTCAAGGCCGCGCAGGAGTTCCTCCAGGTCGCGGATCCGCCGCGGGCGAACGCGCTGGCCGTCTCGGTCGACGACTACGAGGCGAACGGGAAGACGGTCCGCCAGGCCATCATCGCCAAGTTCCACGAGCGGCAGCCCTGCAACGACCCCGAGAACCACAGCGGCCTCTACGGCTACAAGTGCGGGAAGTACGTGACGCAGACCTGGGAGCAGAACAAGCGGGTCCTGCTGCAGGCCGTCGAGGTCGAGAAGGCGATGATGTACATCATCCTCTCGCTCGTCGTCCTGGTCGCGGGCGTCATGATCCTGGCCATCTACACCCTGGTCGTGCGGGCGAAGACGCGCGACATCGGCATCCTGCGGGCGCTGGGCGCCACCGAGCAGGGCGTCCTGTCCATCCTCCTGATGAGCGGCGGGCTCTGCGGCCTCTTTGGGTCCATCTTCGGGGTCACGCTCGGCCTCCTGCTGGCGCTCAACCTGAACGAGATCGCCGACTTCATCCGCGTCGTGTCGAGGGAGATGAACCGGATGGGGATCCAGGGGGACGGGCCGCGGGGTCCGACCGTGCTGGCGTTCCTCGGGCTCTCCGTGGCGGGTATCCTGCTCGTCGTCAACTGGCTGGTCCTCTACAAGGAGCGGCGCCCGCACCCCTGGAAGCGGATGATCGCGGCGGGCCTCGCCCTCGGGGCGGCGTGCTGGCTGTCGACGCAGTGGCTGGCCGACTACCGCCCGAGGGACCAGTTCGATGTGGAGTTGCCCCCGTCCTCCCGTATCTGGTTCACCGTGATCGTCGTCGGCGCCTGGACCCTCTTCTGCGCGGCCTGGCGCTACCTGGACCGCTACCGGCGTCGGCCGAGCTGGACCTTCTTCGGCTTCGCGGCCACGTTCTTCATGATCGCCATGATGATCATGGTGGTGGCGACCTTCTTCATCGCCCTGGGGATCCTGACGCGGCAGCCGGACCTCATCTGGCCCGGCCTGGAGATCTTCCCGCGGGACATCTACTACCTGGACAAGATTCCGGTCTACGTGGACTACGGCGCGATCGGCTGGATCGTGGTCTGGACGCTCGTGGTCAGCCTGGTCTGGTCCATCTACCCGGCGCTCCGGGCTGCGGCGGCGGACCCGGTGGAGGCCATTCGCGATGAATGACTTCCTCCGGGTCGAGAACGTCATCAAGGACTACCCGAGCGGCGAAGGCACGCTGCGGGTGCTGAAGGGGATCACCCTCTCGATCGAGGAGTCCAAGATCACCGCGATCGTCGGCCCGTCGGGCGCCGGGAAGTCGACGCTGCTCCACATCCTCGGCTTCCTGGACCGGCCCAGCGAGGGCGACGTGGTCTACCGCGGCCAGCGGCTCTCGCAGCTCGACCGGGTGCAGCAGGCCCGGACCCGAAACATGAGCTTCGGCTTCATCTTCCAGATGTACCACCTGATGCCGGAGCTGACCGCGCACGAGAACGTCCTGCTGCCGCTGATGATCCGCCACTCCACGGGCGAGTGGATGGGCCGCCGCGGCACGCTCAACGAGAAGGCCCGGCAGCTGCTGGAGCGCCTCGGCCTCGGCGCGCGCCTCCACCACCTGCCCTCGCAGCTCTCCGGCGGCGAGCGCCAGCGGGTCGCCATCGCCCGCGCCCTCATCGGCGACCCCGACATCGTCTTCTGCGACGAGCCCACGGGGAACCTCGACGCGGCGACGTCGCTCGAAATCCAGAAGCTGATCCTCGACCTCTCCAAGGAGACCGGCAAGACCTTCCTGATCGTCACGCACGACCCGAACGTCGCCGGCATGGCCCATCGCCAGCTTCGGCTTGTGGACGGCCACTTCGTCGACGGGAAATAGCGCGCGAGTAACATCCCGGATTTCGCGGGGATCTCTCACAGTAGAGGAGGTCCCCATGCCCGGAACGCGAATCCGCCGCTCCCGGAGCGTCCGAACGCCGGCCGTCATCGGGGTCACCAGCGCCGCATTCCAGGACAACGGCGACATCCCCTCGCGCTTCTCGCGCGCGGGCGGCAACATCTCTCCCGCGCTGTCCTGGTCGGCCCTGCCCAAGAAGACGGCGTCGATCGCGCTGATCTGCGAGGACCCCGACGCGCCCGGCCACGATCCGTTCACCCACTGGGTCCTGTACAACATGCCGCCGACCCTGCGGGGCCTCCCCGAGGGCGTTCCGCAAGGGGCTCAGCTGGGCGAGCTGTCGGGGGCCGAGCAGGGCCGGAATGATTTCGGCAATGTCGGTTACGACGGGCCTGCGCCTCCCCGCGGCGACGGCATCCACCGCTACCAGTTCCAGGTCTACGCGCTGGACGAAGTGCTCCCGCTCTCGCCGGGGGTCACCGCGGAGGCGGCCTGGCAGGCCATGAAGGACCACGTGCTGGGGAAGGGCGTGCTCGTCGGGGTGTTCAGCCTCTAACCCGAACCCCGAACCAGGAACCCCGAACCAAGAACCAGGACGCGGATCATTCCCCCTCCCTGCCTCCCCCGGGGGGAGCTACGGAGGGGGATCCCACTTCTCCTGGTTCCTGGTTCCTAGTTCCTGGTTCTGTCGGCGAGCGCTTCGACCTCGGCGCGCTTCTCGCCGCCGCCGTGGACGCGGTAGGCGTCCTTCTCCCGGAGGAGAAGCAGGTCGACCTTGTCGACGGCCCGTTGCTTCTCCCAGGCCCAGACCTGGCAAGGAACGATCAGTGCCGAGCCGCCGGCCACGACGATCGCCTGCCCGAGCTCGGGCTTGAGGAACCACTTTTTCTGCGACCCCTGGACGAAAACCTCCTGTCCCGCCAGGCCGCTGCCGCCGACCAGGTTCGTGGCGTAGCCGTCGGGCGTCCAGCACGCTTGAAAGGCCGCTTCGTCCGTCTTCCGGAGACTTTGCTCCATGGCCCCGAAGAGGGTCTGGAGGGCCTTCCACCGCGCGTCGTCCATCATGCCTTCAGATTAGCATGCCGGAGCCTTCAGGTTCTTGACGTCCTACCCCGGGGGGCTATCATTAATCGTTCCAATAAACGATGGCAACCATCCGCGTCAAGACGGGCCCGAACAAGGGCAAAGTCTACGACATTCAAGATAAGCCTCTCACGGTCGGGCGCGAAGAGAACCAGGTCATCCAGATCCTCGACCAGGGAGTGTCGCGCGCCCACGCCGAGATCTTCCGGCTGGGCGAGATGTGCTTCGTCCGCGACCTCAACTCCACCAACGGGACCTACGTCAACGACGTCAAGGTCGCCGAGGAGTCCCTGAAGGCCGGCGACGAGATGCTCATCGGCACGACCATCCTGGTCTTCGAGGACCTGGTCCCCGGGCGCACCCGGGGCGACGGCGTGGAGTTCGAGGGCGAGGAGAACGCCAAGATCGAGACCACCACCGTCGAGCTCAAGGTCGACGCCAAGAGCACGCGCGCGATCGGCAAGGAAGTCCAGTCGCGCAACCTGACCCTCATCAACCAGCTGGGCCGCATCCTCCGCGGGGAACGCGACTTCCAGATCGCCCAGGAGAAAACCGTCGAGATCCTCTGCCAGGCCATCGGGGCGAACCAGGGCTTCCTCTTCGCCATCGAGCCCGGCACCGAAAAAGTCGTCCCGAGGGTCGTGATCGAGATCGAAGACTCGGGCACGGACCGCAAGGTCAGCCGCACGATCGTCAACCGGGTGAAGAACAGCGGGCTGCCGCTGCTCACCTCGGATGCCACCCTCGACGAGCGCTTCTCGCTCTCCGAAAGCGTCATCCTCAAGAAGATCAAGTCCGTGATCTGCGCCCCGGTCCACACGAGCGAGCGCGTCGACGGGCTGCTCTACTTCCATTCGAGCAAGGTCGACCACTCGATGACGACCGAGGACCTGGAGCTCGTCACGTCGGTGGCGCTGCAGGTGTCGATGGCGTCGGCGGCGAGCGCCAGCGCCGAGCGCACGCGGCAGCGGCTGACGGCGACGATCCGCGCGCTCGTCACCACCTACGAGATGGGCGAGGCTCGCGGGCAGGGCCATTCGCAGCGCGTCGCCGACTACTGCACCTCGATCGCGACCCAGATGGGCGTCCCGATCGACGAGATCCGGCGCCTTCGCATCGCCGCGCTCCTGCACGACGTGGGCAAGCTCGTCGTGCGCCTCACGGTCCCGAACGCCACGCCCGAGCAGATCCGGGAGCAGCACGTCCAGGCGGGCGAGAAGACCCTCACGGGGATCGAGGGCTTCGAGCAGATCCTGGCCTGCGTCCGCGCGCACCACGAGCGGGCCGACGGCAGCGGCTTCCCCGACAAGCTGAAGAACGCGGACCTCTCCGTGATCTCCCGCATCCTGATCGTGGCGAACGCCTTCGACGACGCCTGCAGCTCCGGCACCGCCATGAAGGACGTCGTGAAGGACATGGCCCAGAAGGGCGGGACGCTCTTCGACGACGAGGTCATCAAGGCGCTCGTGATCTGCCACCGGAACGGGACGCTCTTCGGCTCCGCCTCCAACCCTACCGAATAAGGGGGGTGATTTCGTGATCCCGCGCACGCTGGTGGGGTTCGACCTCCGGAAGCTCCCCGTCCTCGATGCGGACGTCCTGATCATCGGGAGCGGCTCGGCGGCGCTGCGCGCGGCGCTCTCGGCCGCCCGGCACCGCCGCAACATCCTCGTCGTCACCAAGAAGCAGCGCACGGAGTCGAACTCGTTCTACGCCCAGGGCGGCATCGCGGCGGCGATCGCGGAGCAGGACTCGCCGGAGTCCCACATCCTCGACACCCTCAAGGTCGGCTGCGGGCTCTCCGACCCCGCGATGGTCGAGATCGTCGTCCGCGAGGGCGCCGAGCGGGTGCGGGAGCTCATCGACTGGGGCGCGCCCTTCGACCGGGACGGCGGCCGTCGCCTCTCCTTCGGCCTGGAGGGCGGGCATTCCATCGCCCGCGTGCTCCACCGGGGCGACGAGACCGGGGCCATGCTGGAGCGCGAGCTGCTGGGCCACGTCCGCTCTCGCATCATCGAGGACTGCTACGCGCTGGACCTGGTGACCTCCGGCGGCGCCTGCTGGGGCGCCGTGGTGGCCCACCCCTCGAAGGGCCTGCAGTGGATCCGGGCGCGGCGCACGATCCTGGCGACCGGCGGGCTGGGGCAGATCTACCGCGAGACCACGAACCCGTCCGTCGCGACCGGCGACGGCGTCGCGATGGCCTGGCGCGCGGGCGCGGAGCTCATGGACATGGAGTTCATGCAGTTCCACCCCACGACGCTGTACCTGGCCGGCGCGAGCCGCGCGCTGATCAGCGAGGCGGTGCGCGGGGCGGGCGCGAAGCTGCGCGACCGCAAGGGCGCGGCGTTCATGAAGGACTACCACGCCAACGCCGAGCTCGCGCCGCGCGACATCGTGTCGCGCTCCATCCTGCGCCACATGCTCCAGACCCACGACACGCAGGTCTACCTGGACGTGCGCCACCTGAAGAACCTGCCCAAGCACTTCCCGGGCCTGGTCCGCCTCTGCCGCCAGTTCGGGCTCCATCCGGGGAAGGACCTGATCCCGGTCCGGCCCGCCGCGCACTACATGATCGGCGGCGTCCGCACCGACGCGTGGGGGCGCACGTCGATCCGCAACCTCTTCGCCGCGGGGGAATGCGCCGCCGCCGGCTTCCACGGGGCCAACCGGCTGGCGTCGAACTCGCTGCTGGAGTGCCTCGTCTTCGGCCACCGGGCCGGCACCGTCGCGGGCCAGGAGGCGACCTCGCCCGTCCCCAAGGTCTCGTTCCGCTCGGGGAGCCGCGGCGGACGCCACTCGGAGCTCGACCTCGAGGACATCCGCAACTCGCTGCGCAGCGTGATGTGGCGCAACGTCGGCATCGAGCGGGAGGCCGACGGCCTCAAGTACGCCATGGACTCGATCGACTTCTGGTCCAACTACGTTCTGGACGCGGAGTTCGAGGAGCCGGGCGGCTGGGAACTGCAGAACATGCTGCTGCTGGGCCGGCTCATGGCCTGGGCGGCGCTCAAACGAACTGAGAGCCGGGGCGTCCATTATCGTAACGACCATCCGCGCACCGACGATCGGCGTTGGAAGGCCCATATCGTCCTGGCGCGGGATGGGGTAAAATCTCATCAATACCGAATGGAGAGCCGCACATGGCCGACAGTTTTCGCCGGAAAATGACCGCCTATGAGGAGGTCAACTGGCAGTACAACAAGGCCGCGGAGGCGCTCGGCATTCCGGAGCAGCACAAGGCGATCATGCGCAACTGCTACCGGGAGCTCAAGGTGCAGATCACGCTGCACCGCGAGGACGGCTCCCTGACCGAGTTCTTCGGCTTCCGCGTGCAGCACAACGGCGCGCGCGGGCCCTACAAGGGCGGCATCCGCTATCACCCGAGCGTCGACATGGACGAGGTCCGCGCGCTCGCGTCGCTGATGACCTGGAAGACCGCGGTCGTCAACATCCCGTACGGCGGTGCCAAGGGCGGCGTCAACTGCGACCCCAAGCTGATGACCGAGAAGGAGCTCCAGGATCTGACGCGGACCTTTACGCGGAAGATCGACATGGCGCTCGGACCCTACCGGGACATCCCGGCCCCCGACGTCAACACGAACGCCAAGGTCATGACCTGGCTGATGGACGAGTACGGCCGCAAGCACGGCTACACGCCCGCGATCGTGACGGGCAAGCCGGTCAATCTCGGCGGCTCGAAGGGCCGCGAGTCCGCCACGGGCCTGGGCGTCTACTACACGACGCGCCACGCCTGCGGAGACTTCGAGATCCCCCTGCGGGGCTCGAGAGTCGTGATCCAGGGCTTCGGCAACGTCGGCTCCTGGGCGGCGAAGTACCTCAACGATGCCGGCGCGAAGATCATCGCGGTCGCCGACGCCGACGGCGCCGTGATGAACGACCGCGGCCTGGACATCCCGGCGCTGCTGACCTACGCCCGCGAGAAGAAGACGGTCGCCGGCTTCCCCGAGGCCGACGTCATGAAGAAGGACCGCATCTTCGGGGTCGAATGCGACATCCTGATCCCCGCGGCCCTCAACGGCGTCATCACCGAGAACAACGTCGGCGAGATCAACACCAAGATGGTGGTCGAAGGCGCGAACAACCCGATCAACCCCCACGCCGACCACATCCTCGCCGAGAAGGGGATCCCGGTCATCCCGGACATCCTGGCGAACGCGGGCGGCGTGACGGTCTCGTACTTCGAGTGGACGCAGAACCTCCAGCAGTTCTACTGGGAGGAGAGCGACATCCAGAAGAAGCTCGAGACGGTAATGGACAAGGCCTACGCCGACGTGACCAAGATGGCCAAGGAGCGGAAGGTGCCGATGCGCCAGGCCGCCTTCATGGTCGCCATCCAGCGCGTCTACGACGCCGTGCTGCTCCGGGGCATCTAGGGTCCATGCCGGACGACGCGGTCGCCCCGGCGTCGCGATCCCTCCGCACCTGGTACGCCGTCATCCAGGGCGTCACGATCTCCGTGTTCGTGACGCTTTGCTGGATCGCCCGCAAGTTCGAGGAGATCTTCAAGCAGATCGGCATGCAGGACCTCCCGTTTCCGACGGAGCTGCTCCTCGCGGTATCCGCGTTCGTCCGGACGCCGGCCGGCTCGATCCTGATGGCGGCCTCCCTGGGCGCCCTCGTGGTGCTCGGACTCCGGGGAGCCTTCGACGGAGTGCTCCGGAAGCTGCTTGCGGGAAACGTGATCGGCGTGCTGCTGATGATCGGCTTCTACATCCAGTGCCTCTTCGTGCCTCTCGCGAAAATCCAGGAAGCGATCAAAGAGCAGCGGTAACGCCCCGAAGTGGCGGGTCGTCAGATACAATAGTGCATAGATGAGCGACGAAACGTCGACCTCGATCACGGGCGGGCAGGATCCCGTCTATACCACGTCCCTCACGTCCACCATCGGCCGGCCGCCGCGCCGCACCTACTTCGTGATCCAGTTCCTCGTGACGGTCGCCACGCTGGGCGCCTGTTGGATCAGTCACCACTTCACGCAGCGCGTCGGCGAGGCCGAGGTGAAGGATTGGACCACGGTCACCACGCTGATGATGCGGGTGGGGGAGTTGCTGACGACGCCGATCGGGCTGGCCTGCGCGATCTTCATCGTCCTGGGCCTGGGCCTGCTGGCCATCCGGGGCGCGATCGACGGGATCCTCAAGTTCCTGATCTGGGCCAACGTGATCTGGCTGCTCTGCTTCCTCGCCTACCACACGATGGCCATCTGGCTGCCTCTGATCAAGGCGAAACAGGCCGCCGGCCACTGAGGCCGTCGCATCAAGGGCCCGGCATCTTGGGCGGGTCGGGCTTGAAGAAGAGGCCGGGATCGTAGCCTCGTCCGTGATACCCCTTCTCGGGCTGATAGATCGTGCCGTGGATGAAGTCGATCAGCAGCCCGATCCCCCCGGTGAACATCACGTCCATCTGGAACATGCTCCAGTCGATCCCGCCGCGTTTCTCCTTCGGCAGCGCCGTGCGCTTCGGATAGACCAGCGTCGCGCAGCCCGTCGACGACAGGAGGAGGAGGACGCAGGCGATCCGTGCCGGCGTCTTCATTCCGGCTCCTTCGGGTGATAGAGGGTCCCATGCCGGCGATCCAGGTTCAACGGCACCAGGAGGGCCTCCAGCATCGACGGATGTCCTCCGCCGAACGCCATCGCGCAGAGTCCGGCGAACAGGAAGGGCACGGAGAGAATGACGTCGGCGACGACCATGGTGGTGTCGATGTCTCCTCGCTCGTCGCTGGGGACGAGGGAGCGTTCGGGGTGGAGGATGGTCGCGCATCCCGAACTGCTGAAGGCGACGAGGATCGCGAAGGCCACGGCTCTCATGAGGACTACTTAGGGATTGCGGCGCCGGAGTTTGGGGAATTCCGCGGGGCGGGCTAGGAGTGGGCCGCCGTCCGGCGGCCGCGCGTCAGCAGGAAAAGCAGCACGATGACGGCGAGCGCGGGCAGCATCAGGTAGATCGTATCCTCGGGATAGTACCAGCCGAGCTCGACGGCCTCCATCGAGAACGGGAAAGCCCAGAGGATCACGCCGGAGCCCATGTAGTTCTTGCCGAGGTCGACGAGCACGTGGAGGTAGGCGCCGCCGAGCAGCGCGGCGAACGCGCGCTTGCGCCAGTCCTCCTCGAAGAGCAGCGCCGCGGCGTAGCAGAACACGACCAGGCCCAGGGGGGAATGGGTCGGCTCGCAGAGCCAGGTGGGCGCGCCGCCGATGTAGAGCAGCCCTTTGTAGAGCAGGTCCGGCAGGCAGACGCCGAGGTAGATCAGCGAGCGGACGCGTCCGTCCCGCAGCGGGCGGGCGGCCGCGAAGGCCGAGGCGGCGTGGACCAGCAGGTCAGCCACGCGGCGCTCCTTCGACCTGCAGCAGCTTCGGCCGGAAGAGGAAGTGGCGGCCGAAGTTGGCCAGCACCACGAGAAGGACGGCGACCGAGACGGCTTCGACGAGCCAGCGGAGGCGGGTGCGGGGCGGCAGCACGCGGACCCGCTCGGGGATCAACCGCGGGCCATCGCTCCGGAAGTTGCCGGTCAGCGTGATCAAGTCGCCCGGCTTGCCGGGGGCCGCGCCGTCGACCCGGATGGTGGCTTCGGGGTCGCCCGAGGCGACCTCGTACCAGGAATCCCGCACCGAGACGATGCGGGCTCCGGGGAGCCAGAGGCGCGTGTCGTCCCAGCGCTGCGGCTGGGCGACGCAGCGCCAGAGCTCGGGGTTGACGTCGTCCCCCCGGTGGGAGGCGTAGACGCCCATGACCGCGATGGCGGCCAAGGCGGCGCCCAGTTTCCAGCGGTAGAGGCTATTACTGAACACGCCGGCCTCTCCGCTCGAGGAACCAGAGGACCGCGAGGATCGCCAGGTCGATGGGCACCAGCAGGACCACGTTCTCGGGATCGATCCAGCCGAATTCCTGGCCGCGCAGGGAGAAGGGCAGGAAGAGCATCGCGGCGCCGGCGCCCAGGTTGTCCTTGGTCATGTCGACGAGAACGTGGATCGCCATGCCGGCGGCGAGCAGCAGGAAGCCCGGGCGCCGCAGGGACTCTTCGACGAAGAGGCAGGCGAGGTACGAGATCAGGAGGATGCCCGCGATGGAGTGCGTGACCAGCTGGCTGCCGGTGGAGTTGTCGAGGACCCAGTAGAGACCCTTCCCGGTGATGTCGGGCAGGAACGTGCCGATGACCAGCAGCGCCTGGAGTCGCCCGTCGCGGACCAGCGTTCCCGGCACGCGCGCGGCGACGAAGTGGGTGAGCAGATCGGCCATGTCAGAATTTCCCCCGCAGGACGCCGTCCTGGATGCGCCAGCGGAAGCGGCGGCGGACGAGCCAGAGGTAGCCGATCAGGACCAGGACCGAGAGGCCGTAGTTCAGGGGGCGCTTCCAGCCGAACCCCTCGTTGATCTGGAGCCGCAGGGCTTCGACGCTTCGATAGCCAGCGGGGCGCGCGACGACCGTCACGTAGTCACCGACCGCAACCGGGTGGGTCGAGAGCACCTGCATGGGGCCGACCCAGGTGTTGATCTGGAAGCCTGTGGCGTCAAGGGCGCGGACCTTGTAGCCCCAGAGAAGGACCCGGCGCTCGCGCATCGACTCGTTGAAGAACGCCATCTGCTCGATGTGGGGGTATTCGATGGCGATGCGTCGGCGGGAGACGCTGAGGACCAGGGCGAGCAGGCCAAGGGTGGCCGCCACCTTGAGGAGCCACCCGCGATCCGAAAACATCCGGGCCATCCCCCTCGCGAGAAACTAATCCGGTTAATTTCTCGGATGCAATCCCTGACAGGTTCCCGCTGTCACTCTGACATTCGGGGTTTTGGCCCCCTAAGGAGCGCTTGCATCCCTTTGTGGGCCAGTGGGATGAGGATAGATCCTTCGGAGGGGATTGGCAACTGGTTTGCACTCCAGTGAGCGGCACATACTGGAGGCGACCCTATGGGTAAGATCGTCGGCATCGACCTTGGCACCACGAACTCCGTGGTCTGCGTCATGGAAGGCAAGGAAGTCAAGGTCATCCCCAACAAGCATGGCTCGAACCTGACTCCGTCCGTGGTCGGATTCCCGGAGTCCGGAGACCGCCTGGTCGGCCAGCTCGCGAAGCGGCAGGCCATCGTCAATCCGCGCAACACCATCTATTCGATCAAGCGCTTCATGGGCCGCCGCCACAACGAGGTGGGCCAGGAAGAGAAAATGGTCCCCTACGAGATCGTCGGCGGAGCCGACGATCCCGCCAAGGTCAAGATCCGCGGCAAGGAGTTCACGCCCCAGGAGATCTCCGCCATGGTCCTGGCCGACCTCAAGGAAACGGCCGAGGCCTACCTGGGCGAGAAGGTGACCGAGGCGGTCATCACCTGCCCGGCCTACTTCAACGACTCGCAGCGCCAGGCGACCAAGGAAGCCGGCCGCATCGCCGGCTTCGACGTCAAGCGCGTCTTCAACGAGCCCACCGCCGCCGCGCTCGCGTTCGGCCTCGACAAGAAGCGGGGCGTCCGCAAGATCGCGATCTACGACCTGGGCGGCGGCACCTTCGACATCTCCATCCTGGAGGCCGACAACGAGGTCATCCAGGTGCTGTCCACGAACGGCAACACGCACCTCGGCGGCGACGACTTCGACCAGCGCCTCATCGAGCACGTCGCGATGGAGTTCGCCAAGCAGACCGGCATCGACCTCCGCAAGGACCCGATGGCGCTGCAGCGGCTCCGCGAGGCCTGCGAGAAGGCCAAGTGCGAGCTGTCGAGCATGACCGAGACCGAGATCAACCTGCCCTTCATCGCGCAGGACTCCAGCCGCTCGCCGGTCCACCTGACCACGCGGATCACGCGCTCCAAGTTCGAGCAGCTGGTCGGCGACCTCCTCGAGAGCTCCCTCAAGCCCTGCCAGAGCGCGCTCGACGACGCGCGCCTCAAGGCGAAGGACATCGACGAGGTGGTGCTGGTCGGCGGCTCGACCCGCATCCCCAAGGTCCAGCAGCTCGTGAAGGAGTTCTTCGGCCGCGAGCCCAACCGCAGCGTCAACCCCGACGAGGTCGTCGGCGTGGGCGCCGCGATCCAGGCGGCCGTCCTGGGCGGCGACATGAAGGAGATCCTCCTGCTCGACGTGACGCCCCTGACGCTGGGCATCAAGGTCGAGGGCGGCCTCATGGTGCCGCTCATCAAGCGCAATACCACGATCCCCACCGAGCAGTCCCAGGACTTCTCGACCGCGTCGGACAACCAGCCCGGCGTCACGGTCGAGGTCTTCCAGGGCGAGCGCCCGATGGCCGACGACAACCGGAAGCTCGGCAACTTCGACCTGACCGACATCCCGCCCGCGCGGCGCGGCGAGCCGAAGATCGAGGTGAAGTTCAAGCTCGACGCCAACGGCATCCTCCAGGTGTCCGCGCGCGATAAGGGCACGGGACGCCAGCAGCAGATCCAGATCACCGCCTCGACCGGCCTCGACGAGAAGCAGATCGATAAGATGGTGAAGGACGCCGAGGCGTTCGCCGACAAGGACAAGTCCCGCAAGGAGCTCGCCGAAGCGCGCAACATGGCGGACCACACGACCTACGCCACCGAGAAGGCGCTGAAGGACTACGGCGACAAGATGTCCGCCGGCGAGAAGGAGAAGGTCGAGAAGGCCCTCGAGAAGCTGAAGAAGGCCAAGGAGAGCGACAACGCCGTCGAGATCAAGAAGGCCATCGAAGAGGTCACCCAGGCCTCGCACGAGTTCTCGAAGCACCTCTATGAGGAGGCGGCGAAGCAGCAGGCCGCCCAGCAGCAGGCGGCCGGCGGGCCCCCGCCCGAGGCCGGCAACGGCGGGCCGCGCGCCGCGGGCGCCGGGAAGGGCTCGGGCAAGGACGACGAGAAGATCATCGACGCGGACTTCAAGACGAAGTAATCGGGAAACAGGAAGCCGGAAGCAGGAAACAGAAGAAAAACAGATCCCCCTGGAGCGATCCAGGGGGATTTTCATTTACCCCGCTTGACTCTCCGCGGCCCGACAGAGATACTAACTCCCCTCAGGAATCCTCCCGGCGGGTCCGTCTCAGATACTGTCTCTCTCTCTCAACCGAATGATCGACGTCAGCAATCTGACCAAGACGTACCCGGGCGTGGTGGCGGTGGATGACCTGTCGTTCCAGGTCGGGAAGGGCGAAATCGTCGGCTTCCTCGGACCCAACGGCGCGGGCAAGTCCACCACGATGCGCATTCTTACCTGCTTCATCGCCCCCACCAGCGGCTCCGCCAAGCTGGCCGGCTTCGACGTGGTGGAGCAGTCCATGGAGGTCCGCCGCCGCGTGGGGTACCTCCCGGAATCGAACGCGCTCTACACGGAGATGCGCGTCGAGGAGTACCTCCTGTTCCGCGCCCGCCTGCGCAACCTGTCGGGCGCCGAGCGCGCGAGCCGCGTGGGGGAAGCCCTCGAGAAAGTCCGCCTGACCGAGCGCCGCCGCTCCATCATCGCCCATCTCTCCAAGGGCCTGCGGCAGCGTGTCGGTATCGCTGACGCGATCCTGCACCGCCCCGAGATCGTCATCCTGGACGAGCCCACGATCGGCCTCGATCCCACGCAGGTGCGCGAGGTGCGCGAGCTGATCCGCGGCCTCGGCGAGGCGCACACGGTACTCTTCTCGAGCCACATCCTCTCGGAGGTCGAGAAGATCTGCGGCCGCGTGCTGATCCTCAGCAAGGGCAAGGTGGCGGCCTTCGGGACCCCCGAGGAAATCGCCAACCAGCTGATGAAGACGGGCAACGTCCGCCTCGAAGTGCGGGGCGAGGGCCGCAAGATCAAGGAGACGCTCGAGGCCGTCGCCGGCGTCGCCCGGATCCTCTGGTCGAGCAAGGGCGAGATGCACACCTACGTGGTCGAGCCCAAGGACGGCCAAGACCTGCGGCCGGCGCTGTTGCGCGCCTGCATGTCGGGCGGCTATGAAGTCTACGAGCTGGGCTACGAGCGTCGCACGCTCGAGGAAGCCTTCACGATGCTGACGGAAGCGCCCGGGAAGGGCGGTGGGGCATGAGGAACTTTATCGCCCTGACGCGCCGCGAGCTGGGCGTCTACTTCGTCTCGCCCATGGCCTACATCATCCTGACGGCGATGCTGGTCCTCTCGGGCCAGATGTTCGTCCAGTACATGACCAACTACGCGGCGAACCAGCTCCCCGTGGACTACCGCGAGACGCTCCAGTGGCTCATCATGGTGATCGTCCTGACCTGCCCGCTGGTCACCATGCGCCTGATCGCCGAGGAGCGGAGCAAGGGGACGCTGGAGATCATCCTGACGGCGCCGATCTCCGACGCCGCCTTCGTGCTGGCCAAGTTCGCGGCGTCCATCGTCCTGCTCCTCAGCCTCCTCGTCCTGACCGTCGGCTACCTTATCATCATCTCGCACTACGGGCCGGTGGACGTGGGCGCGGCGGCCTGCGGCTATCTCGGCCTGCTCCTGGTCGGCGGCGTCCTCTACTCGGCGGGGCTCTTCATCAGCTCGCTCTGTTCCAGCCAGATCACGGCGGGCGTGCTGACCTTCGCGCTCGCGACCCTCCTCATCATGGCGAACATCCTGAGCAGCCGGGCGGAGGGGTCGTTCTGGGCGCCGATCCTCGCGTTCGTCGACCTGTCGCTCAACTTCAACGACTTCCTCAAGGGAGTCGTGGACCGCACCCGCCTGGTCTATCTCCTCAGCGTCATCGCCTTCTTCCTCTTCCTCACCACCCGCGTGGTGGAGTCGCGGAGGTGGCGATGAGCGCGCCGAACGACGCCCTCTGGGGTCGACGCAAGCGGACGCTGGCCTGGATCCATGCCGGCATCCAGATCATCGTGCTCCTGGGGCTCCTGGTGATGCTGAACCTGCTCGCCGGAAAGTTCCCGGCGCGCTACGACCTGACCTCCCGCCGGACCTACGCGCTGTCGGCGATGGCGGAGGACCTGCTCCGCGGCCTCAAGTACGACGTCGAGGTCTGGGTCAACCTGAACCCGGGCGTCACCGAGGACCGCTCGCTGCCCAACGGGATGGACATGACCGGGCAGATGTTGGAGGAGTTCCGGCGGCGGACGGACCACATCAAGGTGTATCCCCTGACCGGGGTCAACACGCCCCGTCTGGACGTCTTCCAGAAGAATTTCACCGCGGTCCCGCCCGCGGCCCTGTTCCTTCTGGCCGACTTCGGCAACGGTCGCACCAACAAGAAGCAGGTCGACATCGCGGACCTTTACCAGGGGGACGCCACGTCGGGCGAAGTTACCGTCTTCAAGGGCGAGCCCATCCTGGTCCAGGCGATCCGGGACCTCGGCGGCGAGACGAAGCGCATCATCTACGAATCGGAAGGGCACCGGGAGGTCCTGACCTCGGACGTGAGGAGGATGAGCACGCTCGCCAACTTCCTGCGCCTCAACGAGGGAGTCGAGTTCCGCCGCCTGCCCCTCGCGGAGTACAAGACCGTGCCCGTCGACGCCGACCTGCTCGTGATCCTGGCTCCCGAGCAGCCCTTCCTGGAGCACGAGATCGATGTGATCAAGGAGTTCCTCGAGCGCGGCGGCAGCCTGCTCGTCGCGGTCGTGCCGAAGGTCCGCACGGGCCTGGAAAAGTTGCTGGAGGAGTACAACGTCAAGGTGGGGGAGAACGTCGTCCTCGACCCTCAGCGCTACAGCCAGTTCCAGTCCAACCTGATCGTGACGGATTTCAACCTGCACCCGGTCAACCGGAACATGCTGAACGTCCAGTTCCTGATGCCGCGCTGCTGCACCATCGATCCGATGCCGCGGCGGGACAACAACTGGACGATCACCCCGCTGGCCCAGGCGGGCCCGAACTCCTGGGAGGAAAAGGGGGACATCAGCCCGGGCTCCCGGCCCAAGCCCGACGTCGACGAGCGCGTCGGAAACATGAAGCTCATCGTGGCCGTCGAGAAGACCGCGAAGTTCCCGATGGACGACAAGCACAAGACGGCCCGGATCGACGTCTGGGGGACGGCGCTCCCCTTCACGAACGACCTGCTCAAGTCGGGCTACGACTTCCAGCACGAGCAGGGGCAGTACGTCGTCAACCACTTCCGCTGGCTGATGAATCGCGAGCAGCTCCTGACGCCGCCCAAGCAGATGTCCGTCAAGCCGCTGAAGATGTCCGCGGAGGCCCTCGACCAGCTCGGGTACGTGATCAAGTTCGGATTCCCGGCGTTCGGCATCGGACTGGGTCTGCTGGCCTGGTTCCTGCGGAGGAAGTAAGCATGAACAAGAGCTGGAAGCTGACCGCCGCCTTCGTCGTCGTGCTGGGGATCCTGAGCGCGGCCTATTTCCTCAGCAGCCCGCCCGCGACCACCGACATCAAGAACCTGGACCTGCACGTGCTGCCGGACTTCACGGCGGACCGGGTCACGAAGATCGAGATCGACCGCAAGGGGAGCGCGCTCAGCTTCGAGAAGGTCACGGATCTCGTGGGGGAGCACTGGAAGATGACCGGGCCGACCAGCCACGCGGCGGAGTCGGCGATGGTCCAGCAGATGCTTTACGGGCTCGACCGCTTCCTCAAGTCGGGCGCGCTCGACCCGGGGAAGCCCGACACGGCCCCCGAGGCGACCGGGCTGAAGGACCCCCGGCTCAGCGTGAGCTTCAGCTCCGCCGGCCGCCGCGAAGTCCTGCGCTTCGGACAGTCGCCGATGACCAACACGACCGTCGTCTTCTACCAGCACGACGGCGACCCGAAGATCTACTCCGTCGGCGTCGACACGTTCGAGGCGTTCAACAAGCCCTTCTACCAGTACCGCGCCAAGACGCTCGCGCGCTACCCACCGCACCGCGTGAACAAGGTGACGCTGGAGTTCAAGTTCCTCCGCCCGCAGGGGAAGGGCAAGCCGGACCTCGTTGAGTACGAGAAGTCCGTGATGGAGCGCTTCGAGGAAGGGGCGGAGCGCGGCTGGTACCTCACCCAGCCCCATCGCGAGCGGCTGAACGACCACGCCGTCGCGGCGCTGGTCACCGAGCTTTCCAGCCTGCCCGCGACCGAGTACCAGGCCGCCGGCGACCCCAAGCAGCAGGGCTTCGACGAGCCGCAGGCCCGGGTGACGATTGGCGTGAACGGCGCGGACAAGCCGGTCGAGATCGCCTTCGGCGCGACCACCGAGAAGGAGAAGAAGCGCTGGGTCCGCCTCCTCGGCTCCGACGAGGTCGCGCTCTACGACTCGTTCCGCTTCGACGAGCTGCCGCTGGAGCGGAAGAAGCTGCGCAACCGCATGGTCTTCCCGTTCTCGGTCGAGCTCGCCAGGAAGGTCGAGGTCGAGGTCAAGGACCTGGGCAGGATCGTCCTCGAGCGCAAGGAGATCAAGAAGGAGGGCGAGAGCGTCAGCACGGTGAAGTGGGAGCTGGCGGAGCCCGTCGGCCTGCGGGTCGAGACCGAGCGCGTGGAGGCCTTCGTGAGCGCCGTCGTGGCGCAGCAGATCGACGACTTCATGGGCCAGCAGGACTTCAAGCAGGCGGGCCTCGACCCGGCTCCGGTCAAGCTGGTGGTGGAGACGAAGGAGGGGAAGCGGCACGCCTGCAGCTTCAGCGCCAGCGGCGGCTTCATGCGCAAGGAGGGGGTCGACGAGATCTTCGTGATCCGCTCCGACTTCGTCCGGATGCTCCAGCGGCTCGAGCTGAACTTCCTGAACATGGAGATGTTCAACGTCCAGCGGGACAGCCTCCAGGAGTTCAGCTTCGAGAGCCGCCCCTCCGCGCAGCTCCAGCCCGTGTACTACACGCTCCGGTTGGACAAGGCCGGGAAGAAGTGGGACTTTGTCGACCCGGCCCACAAGGGGGTCGAGGCTGACCCCGAGCGGGTGAGCGGCATCCTCGCGATCATGAACTACATCAAGGCCGAGGCCATGATCGCCCGGGACGACGACACGATCCAGAAGAACGCGCTGGAGGAGAGCAAGGCTCCCTCGACCCTGAAGATCCGCTACGACGGCGGCGAGGCCGAGCTCTACATCTCCGAGAACAAGAGCGACAAGATCAACCGCCCGCTGTACTGGGCGAGGTTCAAGGACAGCAAGACCGTCTTCCAGATCAACGGGCTCTTCGTCGATTCGCTTAAGGTTGTTCCTGAGAAAAAGAAAGAGCCGGAGAAGGACAAGTAATCCTCAATGATCCTTGACGGTCTCCTCCGGTAGACCTATCCTTAGACCCACCACCCATGAATCTTGACGAGATTAAGAGCATCCTCCAGCTGATGGAAGCCAACAAGCTGGTGGAATTCGAATACGAGGACGACGGCCGCCGCCTCAAGCTGCGCCGCGCGGAGGACCGCGTGGTAACGACCGCGGTCCCCATGGCCGTGCCCGCCGCGGTCCCCATGGCCGCGGCGCCGGCGCCGGCCTCAGCCCCGGCCGCCGAGGCCCCCCGTCCCTCGAACCTGACCGAGTTCAAGTCCCCCCTTGTCGGCACCTTCTATCGCTCGGCGAAACCCGACGCCGACCCCTTCGTCAACGTGGGGGACGAGATCGGCCCCGAGAAGGTGATCTGCATCATCGAGGCCATGAAGGTGATGAACGAGATCAAGGCCGAGATGAGCGGCATCGTCCGCGAGGTCCTGGTCAAGAACGGCCAGGCGGTCGAGTTCGGCGAGCCGATGTTCCTGATCGAGAAGAAATAGCTTTTACACCCCCTCACCTCGCGGCGTCCAATACCCCGGATGGCGACGCTGCTGGCTCTTCTCGCACTCACCCTCCAGGACGACCGCCTCCGCGTCGACGGACCTCCCTTCCTGGTCAACGGTGAAACCGTCGAGCTTCGCGCCACCAGCTCCGTCAAGGATGCCGTCGTGGTCTGGCGCCTGGCGGACGGCCCGGCCTCGGCGATCCAGACCAAGCCCGCGCTGGACTCGTCGACCCGCGTGCTGCGCGGAACGGACAGCCTCTCGGTGACCTCGGTCGGGAAGGGGGAGGAGGAACTCCTCTTCGCCGTCACGCTGGAGCGCAAGGGCGTGCGCCTGGCCAAGGAGGAATTCAAGGTCCGCATCGGGCCGCCCATCCGCGTCAAGGCGTGGGTCCGCATCGTCGAGAACCCGCTCGGCGGCACCCGCAAGCCGGAGCTCCTGCGCGACACCGACAAGTGCAAGGAGGTGGAGGCGGGGGTCAACAAGCTCCTCCGGCCCCTCGGAGTCGAGGTGGCGCTCGAGGCCGGACGGGCGGTCGAGGCGCCGGACGCGTGGTTCGATCGCGAGGGGATCTTCCACCCGATCGGGCTCAAGGATGGAAAGAAGGCGAACTCCCAGACGCTCAACGAGCTGCTCCGCTGCGACGAGCCGGGCGGCCTCAATGTGTACTTCCTGCGGGACTGCAACTGGGTGACGGTCCGGGAAGGCTTCCCCCGGATCGTCACGGAGCACAACCTGGTGGGGATCGGCCTGAAGGACGGCGCGGCCGTCCTGGACGACGCCTGGGACGTGCCATCCCTGGCCCACGAACTCGGCCACACGCTCGGCCTGGACGACCTCAAGGAGAAGTCCGAACGGGGCCGCCTGATGTTCTCGGTCCGCCGCGACCGGACGGGGCAGTCCTTCACCTACGGCGAGATGAAGGACGCCCGGGAGGGGGCCCGGCGCCACCTCAAGACCTGGCTCGCCAAGCGCTAGGTCTTGTAGAAGCCCCCGGCCTCTCCTATACTTGGCGCCTTAATGTTTGCCCGAATCCTGGTCGCCAACCGCGGGGAAATCGCCCTGCGCATCATCCGGGCCTGCAAGGAGATGGGGGTCGAGTCAGTCGCCATCTACTCGGAGGCTGACCGGAACAACCACTACCTGAAGCTGGCCGACTACGCCATCTGCATCGGGCCGGGTCCGGCGCAGAAGAGCTACCTGGACATCTCCCGCATCGTCAGCGCGGCCGAGATTGCCGATGTCGACGCCATCCACCCGGGCTACGGCTTCCTCTCCGAGAACGCCCACTTCGCCGAGGTCTGCGAGAGCTGCAACATCAAGTTCATCGGGCCCAGCGCCGAGAGCAGCCGCATCGCGATGGACAAGGTGAGCGCCCGCGAGCTCGCCAAGAAGTGCAAGATCCCGACGATCGCCGGCAGCGAGGAGGTCATCAAGGACGACAAGCAGGCGCTGGAGATCGCCCACCGGGTCGGCTATCCGGTGATGATCAAGGCGGCGGGGGGCGGCGGCGGCCGCGGCATGAGGGTCGCCCACAACGACGTCTCGCTGGTGCACAACTTCCTGGCCGCGCAAGCCGAGGCGGGCGCCGCGTTCAAGAACAGCGCTGTCTACATCGAAAAGTACGTCGAGAAGGCCCGTCACATCGAGATCCAGGTGATCGCCGACGTGCACGGCAATTTCGTCCATCTGGGCGAGCGCGACTGCACGATCCAGCGCCGCTTCCAGAAGCTGATCGAGGAATCCCCGTCGCCCGTCATGACGCCCTCGCTCCGCAAGGACATGGGCAACGCCGCGATCGCCTTCGCCCGCGCGGCGAAGTACGTGAACGCCGGGACCTGTGAGTTCCTGGTCGACGAGCGCGGCAAGTTCTACTTCATCGAGATGAACCGCCGCATCCAGGTGGAGCACCCCGTGACCGAGATGGTGACGGGCGTGGACTTGATCAAGGAGCAGATCCGCATCGCCGCCGGGCAGCGGCTCAGCTTCAGCCAGCGCGACATCGTCCTGAACGGCTGGGCCATCGAGTGCCGCATCAACGCCGAGAACCCCAACGACGGGTTCAAGCCGAGCCCCGGCAAGATCACGAACTACTTCGCGCCGGGCGGACCGGGCGTGCGGGTCGACAGCCACGCCTTCGCCGGCTACCAGATCCCGCCGTTCTACGACTCGATGATCGGCAAGCTGATCGTGCACAAGAAGACGCGCGAGGAGGCGGTGTCGACGATGAAGCGGGCGCTGTCCGAGTACATCGTCGAGGGCGTGCCGACCACGATCCCGCTGCACCTGGCGATCTTCGACCACACCCAGTACATCAAGGGACAGGTCGACACGACCTTCATCGAAAGCTACTTCGGCAAGTAAGAAGCTCCACTCCCCGCAACCCACCCGTTATTAGCCACAGAGCCCACGAAGCCCTCAGAGAAGAATCTGCTCTGTGGGCTCGGAGGGCTCTGTGGCCAATAAGGAGAAGGGCCGCAAGAATCCAGTGACGCAGAGACCGCTCTGCGCCGCTGCACCCCTGCGGCCCCGGGATCGGGTTGTCCTAGAAACTCTTGTCCGGGAGCTGCTTCTGGATCTCCTGCTTCACGGGCATCGTCTTCTGGACGTGCACCCGCGTCTTGATCGCGGAGTACCCGCAGAAGGCGGCCAGCAGGCCCACCATCAGCCAGAACATCGTGCGGCCGGCGCCGGAGCAGCACTTCCGCTGCTTCTTCTCCTCGATGAAGACGATGCCGGGCTCGGGCCGGGCGGGCGCCGCTGCCTTTTCCTTGGCGGGCGTCATGGCCTCGCCGCAGTACTTGCAGCTGGTCGAGATGGCCGAGATCGTCTCGGCGCACGCGGGGCAGGCCCGCGCCATCTTCTTTCCGCAGCTGGAACAGGTCGAGTTGGCGGGGTCGGCCTTGGCGTTGCAGAAGGGACAGGCGAGTATCATGATGACTACCTCCGGCTATTGGACGGTCGTCCTCTAGTGTTGTAACGCAGAAATCGGGCAAAAACAAAGTGGAAAAAACATGCCGCTTCCGTGATGGGATCGAACCCGCCTTACTCGAGGTTCGCGTGGCGGCGGCGGATCTTGCGGCCCGGGATCTTCAGGCCGTGCATCGCCGTCAGGATCACCGAGTCGAGGTAGAGGAAGAGCACCTGCTCGAAGAGCGAGCGCGCCGGCTGCCGCGTCTCGCGGCCGCGCTCCAGCGGGGCGGGGATCAGGACCGTGAGGTTCGAGGCCTTCGCGAGCGGGGAGCGGGGCCGGGCCGTGAGGGAGACGACGCGGGCGCCGATCCGACGGGCCTTGCGGGCCATGTAGAGCGGCATCAGCGTCGTCCCGGTGCCCGAGCAGGCCACCAGGAGGTCGCCCCGGCGGATCGCCGGGGCCGTGATCTCGTGGGCGAGGTGGACGTCGAAGCCCAGATGCATCAGGCGCTGGCCGAAGGCCTGCACCACCAGCCCGCTGCGGCCGACGCCCGTGATGTAGATCGACCTCGAGCGGGAGAGCTCGGTCACGAAGGCCCGCGAGCTCTGGTCGTCGATCCGTCGGAGGACGAGCGAGACCTCGTTGAGGACGATGTCGCGGAAGGCCTTCATTCGAGGACGAGGCACTTCTCGTCGTAGGTGGGGCCTTCCATGCAGATGCGCGAGTAGCGCCAGTCCTTGCCGTCGTCCGTGAGGACGCGGGTGATGCAGGCGCCGCAAGCGCCGAGCGCGCAGCCCATGTGCCGCTCCATGGAGACCTCGCAGGGGAGTCCCTCGCGGCGGGCGATGCGGACCACGGCGTCCATCATCCGGTCGGGGCCGCACGTGTATAGCTGGAGGCTGCTCCGGTCGAGCTTCGGGATCCACTCCTCCAGGAGGTGGGTCACGAGCCCTTTGCGGCCGCGCGAGCCGTCCTCGGTCACCGCCTGGGCCTCGACCCCGACCTGCGCGAAGTCGTCGATCCCGTAGAGCATCGACTGGGTCCGGCCGCCGAAGAGGAGGATCATGCGCGGTTTGGGTCCCTTGGCCGCCACCTGCTTGGCGAACAGGTAGAAGGGAACGATGCCGACGCCGCCGGCGATGAAGACGTAGGTTTTGACGGGCTTGACGCTGAACCCGACGCCCAGCGGCCCCATGTAGCCGATCTTCGAGCCGGGCTCCTTCCGGGCCAGGATCTCCGTGCCCTTGCCGACCACCGTGTAGAGCAGGTCGACGTGCTGCCCGCCGTCGGCGGGCCGGGCGTCCCAGTAGCTGAAGGGGCGCCGGAGCAGGGGCTCGGTCGTGAAGTCGGTCAGGATGTGGCAGAACTGCCCGGCTTCGATGGGGTCCGTCGAGGGGACGAGCACCGTCATCTTCCAGCAGTTGGGCGAGTAACGCTCCTGCCGGACCACCGTCGCATCCCCGTTCCAGATGACGTGCATCGTGGGCGGATTGTAGCAGGCTCGACCGGGGCGGGCAATGTTTGACGCCCCGGGGCGCGCATGCTATCACGGCACCCCATGCAACCCCTCGATTTCGCGAAAAAGATCGTCCTCAAGGCGGGGGACTTCCTCAAGAAGCACAGCTCGGGCCGCAAGTCCATCATGTACAAGGACGACCTCGGCAGCAATATCGTCACCGACATGGACCACGCGTCGGAGGAGATGATCGTCAAGGCGATCCGGAAGGAGTTTCCCGACCACGCGATCGTGGCCGAGGAGAGCGGCCTCTCCGGCGACTCGCCCCACAAGTGGTACATCGACCCGGTCGACGGCACGACGAACTTCGCCCACGGATTTCCCATCTGGGCCGTCACGGTGGCCTACGAGGCGAAGGGGCGGATCCAGGCGGGTGCCACCTACGCCCCGATGCTCGGCGACCTTTACTACGCGAAGCGGGGCGGCGGGGCGTTCCGGAACGGCTCGCGGATCCACGTGACGAAGACCAAGAAGCTGAACCACGCGCTGCTCTGCACCGGCTTCTCGTACCTCCTGGAGTACCGGAAGGTCAACCTGAAGTACTTCAGCGAGTTCCTCATGACCGCCCAGGCGATCCGGCGCATGGGCGCCGCCTCCCTCGACCTCTGCTGGACCGCGGCCGGCGCCTTCGACGGGTTCTGGGAGATGCGGCTGGGCCCCTGGGACATGGCCGCTGGAATTGTTATCTTGGAAGAGGCGGGCGCCAAGGTTACCGATTTCATGGGCGGGCCGGTCGACGTCCGCCGCGGCGACTTCGTGGGCGCCAACCCCGGGCTCCATCGCAGGATGCTGGACGTTCTGCAGAAAGTGAAGATAAAGTAAGCCTCCATGGCCAATGAACTTGAACGGATGTGCCGGCTCCTCGACGACGGGGACGCCGAGCTCCAGATCGCCGTCGCCCGCGTGCTGCGCGAGCTCAAGCCCAAGGACGCGAGCGTCCGCAAGGCGCTGGCGGGCGCGACCAAGTCGCAGAACGAGATGGTGCGGCTCTACGCGCTCGAGGCGCTCGCGTCGATCGACCTCCAGGCCGCGCTCCCGCACGTGGTGCCGCTCCTGGGCGGGCCCGACGCGGTCCGCAACCGCGCCTCCCAGATCCTGATCGGCGCCGGCGCCGCGTCGGCCGGGGCGCTGCGGGACCACCTCGACTCCAAGGACCCCCAGGTCCGCAAGGGCATCCTCGACATCCTGGGCAAGCTGCCCGGGGTCGACACGACCGAGTCGCTCTTCGCCGGCCTCCTCGACCCCGACCTGGAGGTCGTCAAGAAGGCCGCCCAGGCCTACCGGCAGCGGATCGAATCGATGGCCGCCGCCGACAAGGCCAAGGCGCTGAAGAAGATCCTGGAGTTCATGGAGTCCCCCAAGGTCCAGAAGGCGAAGACGCCGCTGCCGTCCTGCCTGCTCATCGTGGGCGCGCTGCGCGACGCGTCGGCGGTCAAGACGGTCCTGAAGTACCTCGACCGGAAGCTGCCCCCCGCGGTCCGCAATCACGCGCTGCTCGCGCTCTTCAGCCTCCCGCTCGAGGGCAAGGACGCCGCGGCCGCGGTCGGCAAGCTCCTGCCGCTCCTCGAGGAGTCGGAGTTCAACGAGATCGTGAAGCCCGCCCTCGACATCCTCTGGAAGCTGCCGCCGGGGAAGGAGCACGCCGATCGGCTCCTGAAGCTCCGGAAGAGCGGCAACCCGCCCGTGCGGCTCTACGCCGTGAAGGGCCTGGGCGCGATCGGGAGCAGCCAGGCCGGCGAGGCGCTGGTCGAATCCCTCATGAGCGACGACCCGCGCCTCTCCGAGGTGGCCGACGGCGCGCTGCGCGGGAACCCGGACTTCGTGCCCCTGCTGGTGAAGGAACTCGACCGCCAGGAGGACGTCGCCAAGGCGTTCAAGATCGTCAACGTCCTCAAGGGCTTCAAGAACGTCCTCGACAAGTCTCTCGTGAAGAAGTGCCTCGCGAAGACCTTCCAGATGCTCGACAAGAAGGAGAGCGGCTTCCAGGTCTACTTCGAGATCGTGCGCGCGGCGGCGCCGGACCTGGCGAAGAAGGAAGTGGTCGAGCGCGGCCGCGACCAGCTCAAGAAGAAGGACTTCGAGGACGCCGAGCGGGTGCTCCGGCTCGCCCAGCGCGACGACCTGGCCAGCCCCGAGGGCGACTTCGCGCTGGCGATCTCCCAGCTCCGCCAGCAGCGTCTCGACCCGACGAGCGCGGGCCGCGACCAGGGCAACGCGATCGGCCTCTTCCTCAAGCTCTCCCGGAAGGAGGGCTTCAACCTCCTCAAGCAGCTCGAGAAGGACTCCGGGCTTCTTTCGCCCGAGGGCCTGCTCTACCTCGGCTTCGCCTTCACGGAGCGCCAGGGCGCCGACCGCGACCTGGGCGGCGCGATCCTGAAGCTCGTCGCCAAGAAGTTCGGCTCGAAGGAAGAAGGCAAGATCGCGAAGCAGAAGCTGAAGACACAGGGGATTGCCTGAGAATAGAGAATAAAGAATAGAGAATCGAAGCAACCAAGTCCTTCCGGGTCTGCCTCAGACACGAGCGCGGGGCGCTCACGCCTCTTGTAGTGGTAAACGAGATAGGTCGCGGCCGCTTCGATTCTCTATTCTGTATTCTCGTCTCGTCCCGAGAATCAGGCTTTGACGACTTTCTCCTGGCCGTTCTTCACGTCCTTGCACGCGTTTCTCGTGTCGACCACCAGCGACGAGTTCTTCACGATCCAGGCGTAGTCGAAGCTCGAGTGGTCGGTCACGATCACGACCGCGTCCGACTCCTTCAGTACCTTCTCGGTCAGCTCGACGGTCTTCACCTTCAGGTGCTTGTAGTGGCGCATCGTCGGGAGCTTGGGCAGGAAGGGGTCGTGCGCCCGCACGGTGGCTCCCTTGGCTTCGAGCAGCTCGATCACCTTGAACGACGGCGATTCGCGAGGGTCGTCGATGTCCTTTTTGTAGGCGAGGCCGAGGACCAGGATCGAGGACCCGGCCAGGGTCTTGTTGATCCTCCGGAAGGCGTCCTCGAGGCGGCCCAGGACGTAGTAGGGCATCTGGACGTTGAGCTGGCCGGCGAGCTCGATGAAGCGCGTGGCGAACTGGAATTCCTTCGCCCGCCACGAGAGGTAGAACGGATCGAGCGGGATGCAATGGCCGCCCAGGCCCGGGCCGGGGTAGAAGGGCTGGAACCCGAACGGCTTGGTCGACGCGGCGCGGATGACTTCCCAGACATCGATGCCCATGCGCTCGAAGCACATCTTGAGCTCGTTCACGAGCGCGATGTTCACGCAGCGGTAGATGTTCTCGAGAAGCTTCGCGGATTCGGCGATCTCGGGCGATGAGACCTCGACGACCTGGACGATGGCCGAACCGTAGAGCGCGGCCGCCGCCTTGCGGCTGCGCTCATCGATGCCGCCCACGACCTTCGGGATGTCCGCGTTGGTGAAGTGCTTGTTGCCCGGGTCCTCGCGCTCGGGCGAGAACGCGAGGAGGTAGTCGACGCCCGCCTTGTCGAGCTCGGGCTTCATGATCTCGCGCGTCGTGCCGGGATACGTGGTCGACTCGAGGATCACCAGCTGCCCCTCGCGAAGGTTCTGGCCGATCGTCCGGGCCGTGGACTCGATGAACGACACGTCGGGGCTGGTGTCCTCATGGAGCGGGGTCGGGACGCAGATGATGATCGCGTCCGCTTCCTTGAGGCGCTTGAAGTCCGCGGTGGCCTCGAACTTCTTCGACATCTTCTTCAGGAGCTGGTTCGGGATGGACTTGATGTAGGACTCGCCGCGCTTGAGCTTCTCGATCTTGGCGGGGTCGATGTCGAAGCCGATCACCCGGAAGCCCTTGAGCGAGAAGAGGCGCACGAGGGGGAGCCCGACATAGCCCAGCCCGATGACGCCGACGACGGCTTTCTTGCTACGGATCAGGGACTCGATGCTCATGCGGTTTTTAGTGCCTTGCGCAAGACGTCGAGGGCGGCATCGATGTGACCCTTCTCCACCGTAAGGGAGGGCAGGAAGCGGATGCCTCCCTCGCCGCATCCCAGGAGGAGGAGGCCTTCGGCGAACGCCGCGTCAACGATGCGGTTCCGTCGGTCATGGTCCAGGGGGCCCTGCTTGCCGCGGCGGATGTCGATCGCCTGCATCAGCCCCAGGCCGTGAGCGCGCCCGACGTGGGCGAACTCCTCGGAGAGGGAATCGAGCCCGGCCGCAAGGTACTCTCCCATGCGTTTCGCGTTGTCCATCAGGCCGTCTTCGATGAGCTCGATCGTCCGGAGCCCCGCGGCGCAGGCCAGCGCGTTGCCGCCGAACGTGTTGGCGTGCGCGCCGCTCGGCCACACGTGCAGTTCCTTGCGGGCCACGATGGCGCCCAGGGGAAGCCCGCCGCCGATCGGCTTCGCGGTGCAGAGGATGTCGGGCTCCACGCCGAAGTGCTCCACCGCCCACCACTTGCCGGTGCGGCCCAGCCCCGACTGCACCTCGTCGACGACGAGCAGGATGCCGTTCTTGTCGCAGAGCTTGCGCAGCCCTTCCAGGAAGCCCTTGGGGGCGACGTTGTAGCCGCCCTCGCCCTGGATGGGCTCGACGAAGATGGCCGCGACGTCCTCCGGCGGCGTGGTGCGCTTGAAGAGCACGTTCTCGATGAAGTCCAGGTCGCCGTAGGGCGCGTGCGACACGTCGGCCAGCAGCGGCGCGAAGTGGCGCCGCTGCGTGGGCTTCGACGCCGTGAGCGAGAGGGAGCCCATCGAGCGGCCGTGGAAGCAGCCGAAGAAGGCGATCATCCGGGACCGACGGGTCACGTAGCGGGACAGCTTGATCGCGGCCTCGACCGCCTCGGTGCCCGAGTTGGCCAGGAACGTCATCTTCGGCGACTTTCCCGGGGCGATCTCGCAGAGCTTCTCGGCGAAGGCGGCCATGACCTCGTAGTAGAAGTCCGTCCCCGCCATATGGATGAATTTCTCGGACTGCTCCTGCAGGACACGGACGATCTCGGGGTGCGCGTGGCCGAGCGCATTTACCGCGACGCCCGCCGTGAAGTCGAGGAACTTGTTGCCGTCGGGGTCGTAGACGTAGGACCCTTCGCCGCGCTCGATCACGAGGGGGTAGCCGCGCGTGTACGCGGGCGTGATGACCTTCCGGTCACGCTCGATGATCTTTCGCGCTTTGGGGCCGGGGAGCGTGGTCCGAATCTGCGGCGCGTATCCGCTTTTGGTAGCCGCCCGATTCATGGTTCTCCTCGAATTGGCCGAGGGATTATAACATGGGACAAATGACGCGCCATTTTATCCCGCACTCGCGCCCCACGCTGGGCCGGGAGGAGGAGCGGGCCGCGCTTCGCGTGCTGCGGAGCGGCATGGTCGGCGGCGGGGAAGAGGTCGACCGCTTCGAGCGTGCCCTCGAGGGCTCGGTCGGAGGCGGTCGCGCGGTCGCGGTCCACACCGGCAGCGCGGCGCTCCACCTGGCCCTGCTCGGGCTCGGCGTGGGGGAGGGCGACCGCGTGCTGCTGCCCTCCTACGTCTGCGCGGCCGTGCTCAACGGCGTGAAGTACGTCGGCGCCGAGCCGATCCTGGCGGACGTGCTCCCCGAGACGGCGAACCTCGACCCCGACGACGTCCGGCGCCGACTCCGGCGCGGCACGAAGGCCATCATCGCCCCCCACCTGCTGGGCCGCCCCGCGCCGATCCGCGAGCTGCGCGCCCTCGGCGTGCCGGTCGTCGAGGACTGCGCCATGGCGCTGGGCGGGAAGGTGGGCCTCGGCGGGGAGATCTCGGTTTTTTCGTTCTATGCCACCAAAATGATGGCGACGGGCCACGGCGGCGCGGTCCTGACTCGGGACCGGGGCGTCGCCCGGCGCATCGCCGACCTGGTGGAGTATGACAACCGGGAGGACTATCGGATCCGCTACAACTACCGGATGAGCGCGATCGCGGCTGCGGTCGGGCGGGCGCAGCTGGCGAAGCTGCCTGATTTCGTCAAGCGGCGCCGCCGGATCGCCGACTATTACTATAGGACGTTGGGGCTCGGAGACGCTCCGCCCGGACACGTGTTCTATCGGTTTGTCCTCCGGGTGGGCTCCGTCGAGCGCTTCGTCCGCTTCATGGCGACGCGCGGCGTCGAGTGCAAGCGTCCGGTGTTCCGGCCGCTGCACCGCTACGTCGCGGCGTCCTCGGGGGAGTTTCCGGGTGCGGAAGAACTGCATCGACACTGGGCGTCCGTCCCCCTCTATCCCTCCCTCTCGCGGGGGGAGATGGAGCGCGTGGCGGAGTCGGCTCACGACTTTCTTCGTTAAGTGGCTCCGCTTCTCCGTCGGCACCTCCATCTCGCTGGCCCTCGCGGTCCTCGTGCAGGCGCAGGAGGGCCCGAAGGAGCGGGTGCGCTTCCTGGACGGCAAGTCGGAGCTCTGCGAGGTCGTCTCGGCCGACGCCGACGGGGTCACCCTCCGCCTCTCCGGCATCCAGCAGCCCCTCCGCTTCCGCTGGTGGCAGCTGGCGTCCGAGGACGCCGCGCGCCTGCGGGACGCGCAGCTCCCCCGCGCCGCCGTGAAGGCCGCGGAGGCCGAGTTCCTCGTGCCGGGCTACCGGATCCGCAGCAGCGACGACAAGGTGTACGAGGGCGTGCCGGTCGAGGGCGCCCCGGCCGGGCAGGTCTGGCTGAAGAACGCCGAGGGCAAGTTCGTGATCCGGGTCGAGTCGATCCTGTCCCGCGAGGACATCAAGGTCGATCTGGCGCGGGCTTACGCCCCGGACGAGGTCGTCGGGATCCTGGTGGGGCGGATCAAGCCGCGGACCGCCGAGGACTATGACCTGCTGGGCATGCAGCTGATCCGCGCGAAGCTCCAGGCGCGCGCGGTGGCGGCCTTCCGGGTCGCAGAGCTGCTGCGCCATCCCGAGTCCGCGGAAGCCCGCATGCTGGGCGAGCTGATCAAGCTGCGGGAGCGGATCGACGACCTCGCCGTGCGCAAGGCGGTCTTCCAGGCGGAAGAGCAGGCGCTCGCCGGCGAGTACGACGCCGCGATCGCGCAGGTCGAGGTGGTGGAGAAGCTGCTCGGGGACCGCCCCGATGCGCTCGCGGAGCTCAAGCGGGTCCGGACGCAGCTGCAGGAGTTCCGCGGGCTGGCCCGCGACGAGCGCATCGTGATGGAGGGCTATCGCGCCAGCGAGGCGCTCCTCAAGTCCAAGGCGATGGACCACGGCGTCTCCTTCGCCGCCGCGCGCGCCTGGGTCGAGCAGAAGCTGTTCGTCGAGCTCCTGGACCATCTGCGCTCGAAGTTCAATTTCAGCCCCGAGGACCCGACGGTCCAGCGCGTCTGGGAGCGGCGCCCCGCGGACGCGATGCTGAAGCACTCCTACGACGCGGCCTCCTGGGTCGTGCTGCGCCCCGAGCTGCGCGAGCCGGAGGGGTGGTGGAAGGCGACGGACGACCGCACCCGCTACGAGCTCCTGAAGGGCCTCTTCATCGAGAAGCACCTCACGGTCCTGCGCGCCGAGCAGAAGAGCTGCGGCGTCTGCGGCGGGACGGGGCTGCTGGAGCAGAAGAACTCTACCAACACGATGTGCCCATCATGCCAAGGACTCAAGGGGTACAGAGTCCTCATTTACCGCTAGAACCAGTACACAGTACACAGGACACAGGCAGAACCATTCCCCCCTCTCATCCCCCTGCGGGGGACGCCAATCCATACCGCTTCCACGATTTAGAACCAGCACGGAGAGATGATCTTGGTTTCCCCCTTGGGGGGGGGGCAGGGGGGGGGGATCTCTCTGCCTGTGTCCTGTGTACTGTGTACTGGGTTATTCGCCGGAGTAGTTCGTCGCTTCCTTGGTGATCGTGATGTCGTGCGGGTGGCTTTCGCGGAGGCTGGCCCCGCTGATCCGCATGAACTTCGTTTCGGTGCGGAGCTTGTCGACGGTCTGGGTGCCGCAGTAGCCCATGCCGGCGCGCAGGCCGCCGACGAGCTGGTAGACGTAGTCGCCCAGCTTGCCCTTGAAAGGCACCATGCCTTCGACGCCTTCGGGCACGAGCTTGGACTTGTCCTCGATGGCGCCCTGGCCGTAGCGCTCCTTCGAGCCGCGCACCATGGCGCCCTCGGAGCCCATGCCGCGGTAGACCTTGTAGCTGCGGCCCTTGTGGATCACGGTCTCGCCGGGGCTTTCCTCGCAGCCGGCGAAGAGGCTGCCGATCATGACGCAGTTCGCCCCGGCCGCGATGGCCTTGGGGATGTCGCCCGAGTGGCGGATGCCGCCGTCGGCGATCACCGAGACCCCGGCGGGGCCGGCGACGCTCGCGACGTCCGCGATCGCGGTGATCTGGGGCACGCCGACGCCCGCGATGATGCGCGTCGTGCAGATCGAGCCGGGGCCGATGCCGACCTTGACGCCGTCGGCGCCCGCGGCGACGAGATCCTTCGCGGCCTCGGCGGTGGCGATGTTGCCGGCGATGATGGGCTTGGGGATCCCGCGTTTCTTGAGCTCGCGGACCGTCTCGATGACGTTCTTCGAATGGCCGTGGGCGGTGTCGACGATCAGGACGTCGACGTCGGCCTCGACGAGCAGCTGGGCCCGGTTGAAATCGTTCACCCCGATGGCGGCGCCGACCCGCAGGCGGCCGCGGGCGTCCTTGGCGGCGAGCGGGTGCTGGGCGGTCTTGTTGATGTCCTTCATCGTGACCAGGCCCTTCAGGTTGAAGTCCCCGTCGACGAGCAGCAGCTTCTCGACCTTGCGCTCGTTGAGGATGGACTTCGCCTGCTCGATGGAGGTGCCGGGGGACGCGGTGGCGAGGGGCGGCTTGGTCATGACGTCCTGGAGCCGCCGGGACTCGTCGCTCTGGAACTTCAGGTCGCGGCTCGTGACGATTCCCACGAGCCTCCGGCCCTGCGTAATGGGGATGCCGCCGATGTTCTGCTCCCGCATCAGGCGCCGCGCGGTCCCGACGGTCTCGTCGGGCGCCAGGCAGACGGGGTCGGCGATGACGCCGGCCTCGAAGCGCTTGACGCGGGACACTTCCCGGGACTGATCCGCCGGGTTGAGGTTCCGGTGGATGATCCCGATCCCTCCCTCCTGGGCCAGGGCGATCGCCAGCTTCGACTCCGTCACGGTGTCCATCGCGGCGGAGACGATGGGGATGTTCAGCCGGATGTCGCGGGTCAGATTCGTGGAGGTGTCGACTTCCGTGGGGACGACGCTGGAGAGGCGCGGGATCAGAAGGACGTCGTCGAACGTGATCCCTTCGCTTGAGATCTTGTCGATCATTCGGGCGCCTTCAATCGGGGGACTATACTGAACCGGCCGCCGGATGTCAACCGGATGACGGTTGCCGCGGATTCGATATCCGGCACGCCCGCGGCAGGGGATTGCTACAATTCCGCCAACCCGGACCGGTCCACGTCGTTGAAAACGAGACCATGATGCGCCTACTGCGTGCCGCCCTCGTGCTGTGCGCCCCTCTCATCCTCTGGAATTGCGCGAGCTCGCCCGAGGACACCCGCAGCGAGCAGGTCCTCGATCGCGCGGCCTTCCTCTTCCGCCACTACTCCGAAGCCCAGAAGAAGCAGGACGCCCAGATGCTCACCGTCCTGCGGGGCGACCTGCGGAAGCTCACCGTGGAGGCGGGTGACGTGCTCATCCGCGTCCTCGCCGAGAAGAACCAGGAGGCGCAGGGCTACGCGGCGTTCGCGCTCGGCTTCTCGTCGAACCGGGCCGCGATCGCGCCGCTGGTGCAGGCCAGCGACAGCCCCGAAGAGAGCGTGCGGGGGAACGCCATCGCGGCGCTCGGCCAGCTGGGCTTCCCCGACGCGCCCCTCGAGCCGTTTCGGAAGCTGATGAAGGACCCGCTCCCCGAGATCCGCCAGGCGGCCCTCTTCGGGCTCTCCTGGATGGTCGACCCGAAGAACGACCTGGGCATGCTGGGCGACGTCCACGCGTGCCTCAACGACCCCGACGTGCACGTGCGGGCCGAGGCGCTGATCGTGCTCCGGAAAACGCGGCGGAAGGAGTCGGTGACGCCGATCCTCGCGGGTCCGGTGAAGGACACGGAGCCGATGGTGCGGGCGTCGGCGGCGATCGCACTCGGCGCGATGGGGCGCGACGCGCAGGAGGCCACCCCGTTCCTCGTCGAGATGCTGAAGGACGAGCACCACCGCGTGGTGGAAGGGGCCTGGGCGGCCCTCAACAAGATCCACGACAAGGACCTCGACCGCTCCTACTCGACCTGGCGCGACTGGTACGAGGACGAGCAGAAGGTCCACTACACCTGCCTCGAGCACCGGGAGATCTCCGAGATCGCGCCCGGCGTCTGCCCGAAATGCGGCAAGAGGCTCGAGCGCATGAGCCGCGAGGGGACGCGCAAGCCGGAAGCCCCGCCCGTCGCGGCCACGGGGCTCTACACCTGCCCGGAGCACAAGGAGATCCTGACCACGACGCCTTCGAAGTGCGGCGTGCCCGGCTGCGGGAAGGAACTGGTCCCGAAGAAGCCGGACCCGGTGATCTACGTCTGCCCCGAGCACCAGCAGATCATGACCACGACGCCGTCCAAGTGCGGCGTCCCGGGCTGCGGCAAGGACCTCCTTCCCAAGAAGCCGTAGCCGAACGTCCCGCGCGCCGGGCGTGTGCTAGACTCCCTCCATGGCGTCCGACTCGGACAGCGGCATCGACAAGCAGAAGATCCTCGCCGCGATCAACCACCCGGATCCGGTCCCGTTCCCGACGCCCGCGGCGCCGAGTCCCGTCCGTCCCGCCACGACGCGCCGCGTCGTCGTCACCCCGGCATCCCGCTGGTCGACGCACCGGACCGAGATCGCCGCGATCATTGCGACCTTCGTGGCCCTGGTCTGGATCTCGGCCGGCATCGCCGCGGGATCGGGGATGCCGATCCTCGTCGGCATCGGCTTCGGCGTGGCCGCCCTCGCGATCTGGCTCCTCGAAGTCTGGTCCGGCGACTAGTTTTTCCGCCTCCTCCCCCGGGGAGGAAGGGTGGGGACCCCTCTTCTGTTTCCTGCTTCCCGTTTCCTGTTTCCCGTTCTGAATAGTCCTTGACACTGTTGGGCGTCGTCACTATATTCACGCCTCCCATGAGAGGCACAAAGCAGAAGTCATTCGTCGCGTCCTCGAAGACGCTCCAGCAGGAGTGGTTCGTCATCGACGCGAAAGGGCTCGTCCTGGGTCGCCTCGCGACGAAGGTCGCGATGATCCTGATGGGCAAGCACAAGCCGATCTACACGCCGTTCCTCGACACGGGTGACTTCGTCATCGTGCTGAATGCGGACAAGATCAAGCTCACCGGCAAGAAGGCGGAGAAGAAGGTCTACAAGCGTTTCTCCGGCTACCCCGGCGGCCAGCGCGAAGTGCCCTTCGCCGAAGAGATCGCGAAGCATCCCGACGTGGTTGTCCTGCACGCGGTGAAGAGCATGCTGCCGCGCGGCACGCTGGGCCGCCAGCAGATCACCAAGCTGAAGGTGTTCAAGGGCACCGAGCATCCCCACCAGGCGCAACAGCCCAAGCCGCTGGAGATCAAGTAATGGCCGAGATGAAGGAGTACATCTGGGGCACGGGCCGCCGCAAGAGCGCCGTCGCCCGCGTCCGCCTCTCCCGCGGCACCGGCACCATCACCGTCAATCACCGGCCCTTCGAGAAGTACTTCCTGACCGAGGACGATCGGCAGAGCGCCCTGGCCCCGCTCCACGCGACCAAGGCCTTCGGCCGCTACGACATCCTCGTCAACGCGTCCGGCGGCGGCATCGGCGGCCAGGCCGGCGCCATGAAGCTCGGCGTCGCCCGCGCCCTCAAGAAGATCGAGCCCGCGCTGGAGTCCATCCTCCGCGCGCAGGGGTTGCTCACCCGCGATCCCCGCATGAAGGAGCGCAAGAAGTACGGCCTCCGCGGCGCCCGCCGCGGCGTCCAGTACTCGAAGCGCTAGCCGGACCCCTTCCGCCGGGTTTCCTTCGTTTACTGGTCTGAAACGTGCAGGGTGATTCCATGGCGTTCTCTCCCAGCGACCGGCTCAAGAAGCTCCCCCCGTACCTCTTCGCCGAGTTCGAGCGCAAGCGCGCCGCCCTCGAGAAGCAGGGGAAGGACATCGTCAACCTCGGCATCGGCGACCCCGACCAGGCGCCGCCCCGGCTCCTGCTCGACACCATGGTCGCTCACCTGAACGACGAGTACATCCACCAGTACTCGTCCTCGCAGGGCATCGACGAGTTCAAGAGCGCCGTCGCGTCGTTCATGAAGAAGCGCTATTCCGTGGATCTCCAGCCCAAGGAGATCTGCATGGGCATCGGCTCGAAGGAGCTGATCGCCCACATGCCCCTCGCGCTCACGAACCCCGGCGACGTCGTCCTCTGCCCGGAGCCCGGCTATCCGCCGTACCGCTCGGGCACCATCTTCGCCCTCGCCGAGCCCTACGTGCTGCCGCTCTCGAAGAAGAACGGCTTCCTGCCGGACCTCGACGCGATCCCGGCCGAGGTGGCGAAGAAGGCCAAGATCCTCTACGTGAACTACCCCAACAACCCGACGGGCGCCACCGCGGGCCTGGACTTCTACAAGAAGTGCGTCGCGTTCGCCCAGAAGTGGGGGACCATCGTGGTCTCCGACGAGGCCTACGCCGAGCTTTACTACGAAGAGGCCCCGCACTCCTTCCTCGAAGTGCCCGGCGCCAAGGAGGTCGGCGTCGCGGTCCACTCGATGACCAAGACGTTCTCGATGGCCGGATGGCGCATGGCCTGGGTCTGCGGCAACGCCGACGTCGTCGACACGCTGCGCGGCTTCAAGGCGAACTGCGACAGCGGCCAATTCATGGGCTTCCAGAAGGCCGTCGCCAAGGTCCTCACCGAGGGCACGGGCGACATGGCCAAGATCCGCGACATGTACCGCCGCCGCCGCGACATCTTCGTGGACGGCACGAAGAAGCTCGGCTGGGACGTCGCCGCCCCCAAGGCCGGCCTCTACATCTGGTACCCGGTCCCCAAGAAGGGCGCGACGTCGATGCAGTTCGCCGAGGACGCGCTCAACGCGGGCGTCATCATGCTGCCCGGCTCCGGCTTCGGCGCCGCGGCCGAGGGCTTCATGCGCGTCGCCCTCACGGTGACCGAGGACCGGCTCCAGGAAGCGGTGAAGCGCCTCGCCACGGTCAAGCTGTGACCCGCGAGATCGTCATCGCCTCCAAGAACAAGGGCAAGATCCGCGAGATTCGCCAGATCTACGCCGACCTCCCCGTTGCCATCGTCGAGCAGCCCGACCTTCCCGAGGTCGTCGAGGACGGCGACAGCTTCTCCGCCAACGCCCGCAAGAAGGCCCTCGAGATCGCCCGTCACACGGGGAAGTGGGCCCTCGCCGACGACTCGGGCCTCGAGGTCGATGCCCTGAACGGCGCCCCGGGCATCCATTCCGCGCGCTGGTCCGGGGGCGGCGACGAGGCCAACAACGACAAGCTCCTCGCGGAGCTCCGCGGCGTCCCCGCGCCCGCCCGGACCGCCCGCTACCGCGCCGTCGTGGTGGTGGCGACGCCCGACGGCCGCGTGGTGGCGGAGGCCGACGGCCGCTGCGAGGGCCTCATCGGCTTCGAGCGGAAGGGGACGGGCGGCTTCGGCTACGACCCGTACTTCGTCGTCCCCCAGTTCGGGAAGACGATGGCGGAGCTCCCCTCTGAAACGAAGCACTCGATCTCTCACCGGGGCGAGGCGTTGCGCCGGCTCCGGGACCCCTTGACTCGGGCTCTCGTGGAGTTAAGATAATTTGTCGATGCCGAAGCCGAAGAGAAAAGCGCCCCCGCGGCGGCAGGACGATCACCGCGCACGCGTTCTTTTCAGCGACTTCGAAGTCGGCCTCTCCCGCGCCGTCCTCGACTCCAACCCCCGTCACGCGCGCGCGCTCGAAATGCTGGGGCAGGCGCTGACCCGCGTCGGCCGCCACAACGAGGCCCTCGAGGCCGACCTCCGCCTCGCCAACCTGCGCCCCAAGGACCCCGTCGCGTTCTACAACCTCGCCTGCAGCTACTCGAACCTCGAGAACCTGGATGCCGCCTTCGAGGCGCTGCGCCGGGCCTTCGACCTCGGGTACCGCGACTACCGCCACATGCTCCGCGATCCCGACCTCGAGAACGTCCGCCGCGACCGCCGCTTCAAGACGCTGCTCGACAAGAAGTGGGGCAAGCGCCAGCCCTAATCGCCCTCCGCTTCCTCGATTTCCGCGTTCGGAGTGCCCGCCAGGGCGTGTGCCTCCTCGAATTCCTTGAGGCAGGCTTTGCAGCAAAGCCCCTGGCGAAGCCGCTTGGCTCCCGCCGCAAGATCGGCCGTGGACACGCGGGTTCCGCATCCGAAACAGTAGCCAAAGGACATAGCGTTTCCCCTTCAGTTCGCGGCTCGCCCGATAGGTTCTGCCGCAGAAGCGGCGGATTAGGCGGGAAAAAGATAACGGCTCCTTTCCCCCTGGGGCGGGCGCCCCCCCCGCAGGGGAGGGAGGGGTGGGGGTGGGGTTCTTCTGTTTCCTGTTTCCTTGCCTCCTATGTCCTATCGTGTCGCAGAGAGGAACTACCATTTCCTTGAATGTTGATCGTTCATTCTCGATTCTAGGGCTCCCATGGCCAAGACCAAGATCGAGTTCGTCTGCCAGAGCTGCGGCGGGCGGGCGCCCAAGTGGCTGGGGAAGTGCCCCGACTGCGGCGAATTCAACACGCTCATCGAGGAAGTGGCGCGGCCGGAGGAGAACGCCCGGCGCCCGGTGCTTTCGGAAGAGCGGCCCATGCCGATCACCGAGGTGCAGCCGGTCGACCGGCCCCGCATCGTCGTGGGCATCGGCGAATTCGACCGCGTGCTGGGCGGCGGCATCGTCGTGGGCTCCGTCGCGCTGATTGGCGGCGACCCCGGCATCGGCAAGTCGACGCTCATTCTCCAGGTCTGCCAGCGGATCGCCGCCATGGGGCATCCGGTGCTCTACATCTCGTCTGAGGAGTCGATCATCCAGACCAAGCTGCGCGCGGAGCGGCTCGGGGTGAACTCGCCGAACCTCTTCATCGTGAGCGAGACGAACCTCAGCGTCATCCGCAAGTACCTCGAGGAGCTCCGCCCGAAGTTCGCGGTCATGGACTCGATCCAGATGATCTACCGGCCGGAGATCCCCAGCGCGCCGGGCACCGTCTCGCAGGTCCGCGAGTGCTCGTCGGAGCTGACCTTCCTGGCCAAGAAGCAGGGCATCTCGCTGTTCATCGTGGGACACGTGACCAAGGACGGCTCGATCGCCGGCCCGCGCACCCTGGAGCACGTCGTCGACGCGGTCTTCTACTTCGAAGGGGACCGCTTCCAGACCTTCCGGCTCCTGCGAGGAGTGAAGAACCGCTTCGGCTCCACGAACGAGATCGGCATCTTCGAGATGGTCGAGTCCGGCCTCGCCGAGGTCGCCAACCCGAGCGAGCTCTTCCTGGCCCGCGACACCGGCGCGAGGGAGGGCTGCGTCGTCACGCCGAGCTTCATCGGCTCGCGCACCCTGCTCATCGAGCTGCAGGCCCTCACGACCGAGAGCGCGTATCCCGAGAACGTCTCGCGGCGCGTGAGCGGCGTGGACCGCGACCGCATGATGCTCGTCCTGGCGGTCCTCAGCCGGCGCTGCAGCTTCTCGACCGCGAAGCAGGACGTCTTCGTCAACGCCGTCGGCGGCGTGCAGATCGACGAGCCGGCGGCCGACCTGGGCATCGCCATGGCGCTGGCGTCGAGCATCCTGGACCGCCCGGTCTCGCCCCGGACGATCGTGTTCGGGGAGGTCGGCCTGACGGGGGAGGTGCGGGGCGTGACGCAGGCGGCGGCCCGGGTCGCTGAGGCGAAGCGCCTGGGCTTCGCCCGCGCCATCGTGCCGAAGGACAACCTGAAGTCCATCGGCAGCGGCTCGGGCATCGACATCGTCCCCGTCGCCAATCTGGACGAGGCCTTCGTCAAAGCCCACCTGCAGTAGGCGTCCTTGTGTTTCCGGGACCGGGATGCTAGCCTGTCCGTCCGACCGTTTAAAGGATAGGGACCATATGGGCAACAATCCTCTTCAGAAGCTTTCCTCCCTCGGCCAGAGCGTCTGGCTGGACCTGATCCGGCGCAACATGCTCACCCCGGGCGGGGAGATGCAGAAGTTGATCGAGAACGACGGCGTGCGAGGCGTCACCTCCAATCCCGCGATCTTCGAGAAGGCCATCAACGGCTCCTCGGACTACGACAACGAGATCCGCGCCCTCGGCAAGCAGGGCAAGAACACCACCGAGATCTACGAAAACCTCGCGATCGACGACGTCGGCCGCGCGGCCGACTACTTCCGGCCGCTCTACGACTCCACGAAGGGCGGCGACGGATTCGTGAGCATCGAGGTGTCGCCGAAGCTCGCCCACGACACGGACGGCACCGTGGCGGAGGCCCGGCGGCTCTGGAAGGCCCTCAACCGGCCGAACATCATGATCAAGGTCCCCGGCACGAAGGCCGGGCTGCCCGCCGTGCGCACGCTCCTCCGCGAAGGCATCAACGTCAACATCACGCTCCTCTTCGCCGTGGAGCGGTACGAGGAAGTCCTCGAGGCGTACATCGCGGCCCTGGAGGACCGGGTGAAGGAAGGGAAGCCGGTCGACCGGATCGCGTCGGTCGCGAGCTTCTTCCTGAGCCGCATCGACACGCTGCTGGACCCCCAGATCCTGAAGATCGCGGAGGCCGGCGGGCCCAAGGCCGACGTCGCCCGCGGGCTGCCGGGCACGATCGCGGTCGCGAACGCCAAGGTCGCGTACCAGAAGTACGAGATCGTGACGGGCACGGAGCGCTGGAAGAAGCTGACCGCCAAGGGCGCCCGGCCCCAGCGGCTCCTCTGGGCCAGCACGAGCACGAAGAACCCCAAGTACAGCGACACCATGTACGTGGAGCCGCTCATCGGCGCCGACACCGTCAACACGATGCCGATGGAGACCGTCGACGCGTACCGCGACCACGGCAAGCCCGCCGCCCGCATCACCGACGAGCTGACGGACGCGCAGCGGAAGCTGGCGCAGCTGAAGGAGATCGGGCTCGACCTCGCGGCGGCGACGAAGCAGCTCGAGGACGAGGGCGTGAAGAAGTTCGTCGAGCCCTTCGAGAAACTGCTCGCATCGCTCGACACGAAGCGCAAGGCCGTCCTCGCCGGGGCCGGCGCCTAAGAGGGGGCATTCCGATGAACGACCTCTGGAAGCGCTACAAAGATACTCTTTGCGCCGCGTCGTCGATCGACCTCTCCCTCGACCTGAGCCGGATGTCCTTCGACGACGGCTTCTTCGCCCGGATGGCCCCCGCGATCGAGAAGGCCTACACGGCCATGGACGCGCTCGAAATGGGCGCGATCGCCAATCCGGACGAGAAGCGGATGGTCGGCCACTACTGGCTCCGTGACGCGACGCGGGCCCCGACCCCGGAGCTGACCAAGGCCATCCAAGACGCGGTCGCCTCCGTGAAGGCGTTCGCGAAGGACATCCACCAGGCGGGGAAGTTCAAGCGGATCCTTTGCGTCGGCATCGGCGGCTCGGCCCTCGGGCCGATGTTCGTCGCGGACGCGCTCGGCGATCCGAAGGCCGACCGGATGGTCCCGTACTTCATCGACAACACGGATCCCGACGGGATCGCGCGCGTCCTCCGCTCCCTGGAGGGCAAGCTCGGCGAGACCCTGACCATCGTGACGAGCAAGAGCGGCAGCACCCCGGAGCCCCGGAACGGCATGCTCGCCGTCGCGGCGGCCTACCGGGCCGCGGGGCTCGATTTCGCCCGCCACGCCGTCGCGGTGACGGGCGCGGGCTCCGCGCTGGACAAGGACGCCTCGGGCTGGCTCGCCCGCTTTCCGATGTGGGACTGGGTGGGCGGGCGGACGAGCGAGTTCAGCGCGGTCGGTCTGCTGCCCGCGGCGCTCCAGGGAATCGACATCGACGCCATGCTCGCCGGCGCGCGGGCCTGCGACGAGGTGACGCGCGTCCACGACACGAAGAAGAACCCCGCGGCCCTGATGGCCCTCATGTGGTATCACGCGACCGAGGGGAAGGGCCGCAAGGACCTCGTCGTGCTTCCCTACAAGGACCGCCTGCTCCTCTTCAGCCGCTATCTGCAGCAGCTCATCATGGAATCGCTCGGCAAGCGGCTGGACCTCCAGGGAAAGCGCGTCGACCAGGGCATCGCGGTCTACGGCAACAAGGGCTCCACGGACCAGCACGCCTACGTCCAGCAGCTCCGGGACGGCGTCCCGAACTTCTTCGTGACCTTCATCCGGGTCCTCGAGTCGGGGGGCTCGAACCTTGAGGTCGAGTCCGGCGTGACGTCCGGCGACTATCTGCACGGCTTCCTGCTGGGCACGCGCCAGGCGCTCTTCGAGAACGAGCGGCAGTCCATGACGATCTCGATCCCCCGCGTCGACGCGCGCGCGATCGGGGTGCTGATCGCGCTCTACGAGCGGGCCGTCGGGTTCTACGCGACGCTGATCGACATCAACGCCTATCACCAGCCCGGCGTCGAGGCGGGCAAGAAAGCCGCCGCGGTGGTGCTGTCGCTCCAGGGGAAAGTCCTCGCCGCGCTCGGCGCGGCGCCGCAGTCGGCGGAGCAGGTTGCGGCCAAGGTCGCAGCCGCGGACGCGGTTGAGACCGTCTACCTCCTGCTGGAGCACCTGGCCGCGAACGGCCGCGCGGCGTCGGCGGGCGGGTCGGATCCCGGATCCCGAACCTTCTCGAAGAAGGGGTAACGCATGGCGCTCTCGCCCCTGGCCGGCAAGCCGGCCCCGGCGGAAATCCTCATCGACGTCGACCGCCTGCTCAAGGCGTACGCGGATCGGAAGCCCGACGTCGCGGACCCGCAGCAGCGCGTCAGCTTCGGCACCAGCGGGCACCGCGGCAGCCCGCTCAACGGGTCGTTCAACGAGGCTCACATCGTCGCGATGACGCAGGCCATCTGCGAGTACCGTGCGGGGAAGAAGATCGACGGGCCGCTCTACCTCGGGATGGACACGCACGCGGTCTCGGCCCCCGCGCAGCGGACCGCCATCGAGGTCCTGGCCGGCAACGGGGTCGAGGTCTACCTGCAGCGGAGCGGCGGCTTCACGCCGACGCCGGTCATCTCGCACGCGATCCTGACCTGGAACCGCGGTCGCACGGACGCGCTGGCCGACGGCATCGTCATCACGCCCTCGCACAACCCGCCGAAGGACGGCGGCTTCAAGTACAACCCGCCGCACGGCGGGCCGGCGGACGTGGACGTCACGAAGGTCGTCCAGGATCGGGCCAACGCCCTCATCGCGTCCGGCAACGCGGGTGTGAAGCGCGTCCCCTACGAGCGGGCCATCAAGGCCGCGAGCATCCACCAGTACGACTTCGTGAAGCCCTACGTGAACGATCTGCGCTCGGTGATCGACATGGACGCGATCAAGGGCGCCGGCGTGAAGATCGGCGTCGATCCGCTGGGCGGCGCGAGCGTGGCCTACTGGGCCCCCATCGTCGAGCTTTACGAGCTGGACGTCACCGTCGTGAACCCGAAGGTCGACCCGCGCTTTGCGTTCATGACCTGCGACCACGACGGCCAGATCCGCATGGACTGCTCCAGCCCCTATGCGATGGCGAACCTGATCGGCCTCAAAGACAAGTACCAGATCGCCTTCGGGAACGATGCCGACACCGACCGTCACGGCATCGTGACCCCGTCGGTCGGGCTGATGAACCCGAACCACTACCTCGCGGTCGCGATCAACTACCTGTTCTCCAACCGTCCCGAGTGGCGGGCCGAGTCGGCCGTCGGAAAGACGCTCGTGAGCAGCTCGGTGATCGACCGCGTCGCCGCCGCGCTCGGGCGCAAGCTGGTCGAGGTGCCGGTCGGCTTCAAGTGGTTCGTGAGCGGGCTCCTCGACGGCTCCTTCGGCTTCGGGGGCGAGGAGAGCGCGGGGGCGAGCTTCCTCCGCCGCGACGGCAGCGTGTGGACGACCGACAAGGACGGCCTCATCCTCGACCTGCTGGCCGCCGAGATCACGGCCAAGACCGGGAAGGACCCGGGCGTCCACTTCAACGAACTGGCCGAGCGCTTCGGGAAGCCCTACTACTCGCGGATCGACGCGGGCGCCACGCCCGCCCAGAAGGCGGCGCTCGGCAAGCTGTCGCCCGAGGCGGTCGCGGCCTCGACGCTCGCGGGCGAGCCGATCACGGCGAAGCTGACGAAGGCGCCCGGCAACGGCGCGTCGATCGGCGGCCTCAAGGTGACGACCGAGAACGGCTGGTTCGCCGCGCGCCCCTCCGGGACGGAGGACGTGTACAAGATCTACGCCGAGAGCCTCAAGAGCGCCGAGCACCTGGCGCAGATCATCGGCGAGGCCCGCGAGATCGTCAACCAGGCCCTCAAAGCGTAATCCTCGATTTTCCGGAACCTCTTCACGCGGGGCCGCGTCGAAGGCCCGTAGAACGAGGAGGTTCCGATGATCGCGCTCACGCTTGCCGCCTGCATCGCCGCCGCCGGCTGCCTTGCCCCCCAGGACACGAAGCCCGAAACGCCGCCCCAGGTCGAGGTCGTCTTCGTACTCGACACCACGGGCAGCATGGGCTCCCTCCTCGAGGGCGCCAAGAAGAAGATCTGGGCGATTGCGAGCGAGATCGCGCGGGGCAAGCCCTCGCCACGCCTGAAGATCGGGCTCGTCGCGTACCGCGACAAGGGCGACGCCTACGTGACGAAGGTGACGGACCTCAACGAGGATCTCGACAAGGTCTACGGCGAGCTGCTGGCGTTCCGGGCCGAGGGCGGCGGCGACACCCCCGAGAACGTCCGCCAGGGCCTCCACGACGCGCTGACGAAGATCGCCTGGTCCAAGGACCGGACGACGCTCCGGATCCTCTTCCTCGTCGGCGACGCGCCCCCTCATTTCGACTACCAGGATGTTCCCAAGGTCGAGGAGCTCTGCCTGAGCGCCGTGAAGGCGGGCATCATCATCAACACCGTGCGCTGCGGCAACGACGGCGAGACCGGCCGGATCTGGAAGGAGATCGCCGACAAGAGCGAAGGCACCTTCTTCTCGATCGACCAGGGCGGCGGCGTCATGGCCATCGCGACGCCCTTCGACAAACAGCTGGGCGAGCTGTCCGACAAGCTGGGCGGCACCGTGATGGGCTACGGCGACGCGCCCAAGCGGAAGGCGCTGGCCGCGGCCGAAGGCGGCGCCCGCGCCTACGAGCCGGAGGCGAAGGCCGACCGAGCCGTCGCCAAGGCGGCCGCGACGCGCCACAGCGAGGACGACCTGATCGACGCGCTGCGCGAGAAGCGCGTGAAGCTCGAGGACCTCAAGGAGGAGCAGCTTCCGGACGAGCTCAAGAAGCTGAGCCCGGAGGAGCGCAAGGCGCGCCTCGAGCAGAAGGCGAAGGAGCGCGAGGAGCTCCGCGCGAAGATCGTCGACCTGTCCAAGAAGCGCGACGAGTACCTGGCGGAGGAGCTCAAGAAGCGCGGTGCCAAGGACTCCTTCGACTCCAGCGTGCTCGAGGCGCTGTCGGAGCAGGCGGCCAAGAAGGGGATCTCGATCCCGGCGAAGAAGTAGGCCGGGCCGCTAGTCGCTGAGGGCGGCCAGGACGATCCGGAGGTTGGCGGCGTCGCCGTTCGGCATGTTGTGGAACTCGATGCCGGTGTCGTACTTCGGTTCCAGCCGCAGCGTGTCGCGGTCGCAGCGCTTGATGATCCCCTCGGTGCTGACCTTGAGGGCGGGGTGCTTGAAGCTGAAGTGGAGCTTCACTTTGGCCCCGACCTCGACCTTCTTCTCCAGGACCAGCTTGCAGCCGCCCTCGCTGAGGTCGACCAGGCTCTTGGCGATGTTCCCCGAAAGCCCGAGGGCGCCCATGAAACCGGCCACCGTGCAGGTCACTTCCGCCTCGTTCGCCAGGACCCGGCGGTGCTTCTGGCGCGAGTCGGCCGGCAGCACGTTCCTCGAGACTCCGGAGAGGAAGGCGACCTTGTCCCCCTGGCACTCCTGGACCTCCAGGATCTCCATCCCCGCCACGTGAGCTTCGCGGCCCTGCTTCTCCACGGATTGGGCCCAGCGGACGACCGTGCGGCCCCGGAACCTCGTGGCCGTGTCCGGGATGTCGATCGACACGATCATCGAGGCCCCGACCCGCAGGCGGCCGGGCGTGACAATGCAGGCGCCCCGGGCGCTGAGGTCCAGGCAGCGGAGCGCCAGGTTCGTCCGATGGAGCGGGTTCTCCGCGAAGTCCGCGCTGTAGCAGATGATCCGGAACAGGGTGTCCGGCTTGACGCGGGGATGCCTGCGGCGCTCGGTTTGCATCGATGGGCTCAGCGAATCTTACCCCAAGAATAGCACGTCGGCTCCGGCGCAGCAGAACGCAGGAAGATAATTCCATTTTGGGTTCCATTCCCGGTGACAGCGGGGCGGGGCGCCGGATATAATCCCGACCCAGCATGGGCACCGTGCACCTGGCGTTTCTCTGGCACTTCCACCAGCCGTGCTACCGCGATCTCCCGACGGGCAAGATGCTCATGCCCTGGGTCCGGCTCCACGGCATCAAGGACTACACCGGCCTCGCCGCGATCCTGGAGGAGTTTCCGAAGATCCGCTGCACCACCAACTTCAGCCCCGTGCTCCTCGACCAGGTCCAGGCCTATGTCGACGGGTCGACCGACACGATGCTGGACCTCTCGCTGGTCCCGGCGAATGAGCTGAACGACGACCAGAGGGAGTCGATCCTCGCGAAGTTCTTCTGGGCGCATCCGGACAGCGTGATCGGCCAGTACCCCCGCTACCGGCAGCTGCAGGAATTGCACCGCGCCCGCCAGTCGCTCCGCGAGCAGGACTTCCGCGATCTCCAGGTCCTCGCGAACCTCGCCTGGTTCCACCCGCTCACGACGAGCGTCGAGCCCCTGCGGTCCAAGGGCCGCGGATTCACCGAGGAGGACAAGCTCTGGCTGGTCGCGCGGATGCGCGAGACGCTCGCAGAGATCCTGCCGCGCTGGCGGGCCCTCGCGGAGCGGGTGGAGCTGAGCGTGAGCCCGTACTACCACCCGATCGTGCCGCTGCTCTGCGACTTCGCCAGCGCCCGCGAGGCGATCCCGGGCCTGCCGCTTCCCGACGCGCCGAGCTTCCGCGACGAGGCCGACATCCAGGTGCGGCGCGCCATGGAGGCGGGCGAGCGCTACTTCGGGCGCCGGCCCCTCGGCTTCTGGCCCTCGGAAGGCTCCGTCAGCAACGAGGCCCTGGCGCTCTTCCGCGCCGCGGGCGCCCAGTGGGCCGCCACCGACGAGGCGATCATCGGCGAGAGCGGCGCCAAGATGGTGCGGGGCATCAAGGTCGCCTTCCGCGACACCGCGCTGTCGAACCTCCTGGGCTTCACCTACAAGACCATGGACCCCGTCGACGCGGCGCGCGACTTCGTGGGCCGCCTGGAGGGCCGCGAGGGCCCCGTCCCGGTCTGCCTGGACGGCGAGAACCCCTGGGAGCACTACGGCGACGGCGGCGTCGCGTTCCTCCGGGCGCTCTTCCGCGAGCTCTCGGATCACCCGCGGATCCGCACCGTCACGATGAGCGAGCTGCCGGCGGCGGGCTCGGTCGACGGGATCGTCGCCGGCTCCTGGATCAACCGGAACTTCGGGGTCTGGATCGGCCATCCGGAGGACCGCAAGGGCTGGGAGCTGCTGGGGCGCGCGTACCGGGACCTGCGGGGCGTCTCGAACGAGCTGGCCTGGGAATGCCTGCGCGCCGCCGAGGGGAGCGACTGGTACTGGTGGTTCGGCGAGGACTTCAGCAGCGCGCAGGACGCCGAGTTCGACGCGCTCTTCCGCCGCCACGTGATGAACGTGTACAAGGCGATCGGCCGGCAGCCGCCCGAGGACGTCCACCGCCCGATCAAGCAGCGCCGCAGCGAGGTCGTCCTCAAGCCGCCCGCCGACATGCTGCGGGTGACGCTCGACGGTCGCCGCAGCGACTACTTCGAATGGATCTCCGCCGGCCACTACGACATGTCGCGCGAGTACAGCGCGCTGGCCGGCGAGTCGTCCTTCCTCAGCGACGTCTACTACGGCTTCGACCGGGAGCGGCTCCTGGTGCGCCTGGACTTCCGGAAGGGCGTCGACGGCAAGCGGGTCCTGGCCGGCGGGGAACTGACCCTCATCGTGACGCGGCCCCGCGCGGCGGCGGTCCCGCTGAGCGGCGTCGTGGAGGACATCTTCGAGGGGGCGATCGCGTTCTCCGAGCTGGGGCTCCGCCCGGGGGAGGATGTTGAATTTTTTCTGGAGTTCGAGCGCAGCGCGGGCGCGCCCGTCCGGCTGCCGACGCTCACGCCGCTCACGTTTCGCGTCCCGACCCGCGATTTCGATGGTATAAACTGGCAAGTTTGATGCGCGATCCGAAGAGGGGAGCCCGCCTTGCCTGAACTGCGCCGCGACCCGGTGGCGGGCCGCTGGGTCATCATCGCGTCCGAGCGGGCCAAGCGTCCGGACGACTTCGCCGGGGAACTTCCCCCCGCGCCCCGCAACCTGCCCTGCGCCTTCTGCGCCGGGAACGAGTCGATGACGCCGCAGGAGATCATGGCGGTGCGCTCGGGCGGCTCCTGGCGCGCCCGCGTCGTCGCCAACAAGTTCCCCGCCCTGATGGTCGAGGGCGACCAGGGGAAGCGGGGCGACGGCATGTACGACCTCATGAACGGCGTGGGCGCCCATGAGGTGATCATCGAGTCGCCGCGCCACGAGGTCTCGATCACCTCCCTCAGCGACGCCGACGTGCGCGACGTCCTCTGGCTCTACAAGCAGCGCCTGCTCGACCTGCGCAACGACTACCGCCTGGTCTACGGCCTCGTCTTCAAGAACGTGAAGGACAAGGCGGGCGCGTCGATGGAGCACACGCACTCGCAGCTGATCGCGACCCCGATCGTGCCCCTGCAGGTGGAGGCGGAGATCCGCCGCTGCTCGGAGTACTTCGACTACCGCGGCCGCTGCCTCCTCTGCGACATGGTGATGCAGGAGATGCAGAGCGGCGCCCGCATGGTGATGGACACGCCGAACTTCATCGCCTTCGAGCCCTTCGCGGCGCGCTTCCCGTTCGAGACCCACGTGATGCCCAAGCGTCACATGTCGCACTTCGAGGCGACGGACGACGCGCTGCTCCCGGAGCTCGCGCGGATGCTGCGGATGTCCATCGCGAAGATCGAGGCGGCCCTGAACCAGCCGCCCTACAACTACCTCATCCACACGAGCCCGCTCAACGTGCGCTCGCTGGACCACTACCACTGGCACTTCGAGATCATCCCGCGGATCACGCGCGTGGCCGGCTTCGAGTGGGGCTCGGGCTTCTACATCAACACCGTGCCCCCGGAGCAGGCGGCGGCCTTCCTGCGCGAGGTCCGGGCGTAGATGAAAGTCGCGTTCATCACGTCGGAAGTCGTCCCATACTCCAAGACCGGCGGCCTTGCCGACGTCGCCGGCGCGCTCCCGGCGGCGCTCGCCGAGCTGGGCGTCGAAGTGTCGGTCTTCTCCCCGTACTACGGCTCGGTCCGGAAGTACCCGACGGAGCGGCTCTCGCACCTGGTGAGCGTGCCGATGGGCTTCCGCAGCGAGTGGGGCGCCATCCGGAGGGGCGGGAATTACTACTTCATCGAGCACGACGTCTTCTACAACCGGGGCGGCCTCTACGGGGACGGGGGCGGCGACTACAAGGACAACCTCTTCCGCTTCGTGTTCCTGATGCGCGCGGCCATGGAGTACCTCGCGCAGACCGGCGCCGCGCCGGACATCCTGCATGCCCACGACTGGCAGGCCGGACTCGTGCCGCTCTACGCGAAGACGATCTACGCCGGCGCCTTCCCGAAGGCGAAGAGCGTGTTCACGATCCACAACCTCGCGTACCAGGGCCGCTTCTGGAAGGAATTCCTCCCCGCCACCGGGATCGGGTGGAACCATTTCACCCACCTCGACCTCGAGATGCACGACCAGATCAACTTCCTGAAGGGCGGCCTGGTCCACGCGGACGCCATCACGACCGTCAGCCCGACCTACGCCCACGAGATCCAGCACCCCGTGCACGGCTGGGGCCTCGACGGCGTGCTGCGCGACCGCGCGTCGCGCCTCCACGGCATTCTGAACGGCGTCGACTTCAAGGAGTGGAACCCCGCGGCCGACGCCCACCTGCCGGCGAAGTACTCCCCGAAGTCGATGGCCGGCAAGGCCGCCTGCAAGGCGGCGCTGCAGCAGCGCTGCGGCCTGCCGACGCGGCCCGACGTGCCGGTCGTCTCGATCGTCGGCCGCCTGGCGGAGCAGAAGGGCGTCGACCTCTTCGTGCACGGCGCCGACGGGATCCTCCAGCACGACGTCCAGATCGTCGTCCTGGGCACCGGCGAGCGCTGGCTGGAGGACGCGGTCCGCTCGCTGGCCTGGCGCTACCCGGGCAAGGTCTCGGCCCACATCACCTTCGACAACGGCTTCGCGCACCAGATCATCGCCGGAAGCGACCTGCTGCTGGTCCCGTCCAAATACGAACCCTGCGGCCTGACGCAGCTCTACGCGCTCCGCTACGGGACCGTCCCCGTGGTGCGCACCACCGGCGGCCTGGTGGACACGGTCGAGCACGGGGTCACCGGGTTCCGCTTCGACCACTTCCGGCCCGACTCGATGCAGTGGGCCGTGGGCGAGGCGCTGGGCGCGTACCGCGACTCCGCCCGCTGGGCGAAGATGCAGCAGGCCGGGATGGCCCGCGACTTCAGCTGGGACGCCTCCGCCCGGAAGTACGAGCAGCTGTACCGCTCGCTGGCCAAGTCCTGATCGTGATTCTGCTGTCCAGCCGGCCGACCTGCCCGGTAGAATGAGCGCTTCATGAACGTCGATCCCGGGTCCAGCAAGTCCAACCGACCCCCGGCGCCCCCGATCCAGCCCGGTTCCGGCGGGGCCTCGCCCACCGTGTTCATCGACTGGGGCCCCGCGCTGCCGGAAGCCTACGGGCGTCCCCGCATCCTCGCGCTGGTCCGCGACCCCCGCGCCTTCTTCTGCAGCTGGGAAGGGGGCGACCGGATCCGCGCCCGCGACACGGGCGACGGCTCGGTCCGCGAGCAGGAGGTCGAGGGGATCGGGAGCTGGTACTTCGACGGGACTCCCGAGCACGAGTACGAGGTGGAGCTGGTCTCGGGCGGCCGGACCGTCGCCGTCTCCGCCCGCGTCCGCCTGCCGAGGCTGGAGCCGGCCACCACGGTCGACCCCGAGTGGACGCCGACGCCGGAGCAGGAGGAGCTGCTTCGGCAGTTCCTCGGCACCCTCGAGCCGTTCGTCCACGAGGTCGAGACGCCGGGGACCTCGAAATCCTGGCGCCGGCGCATCGCGGGCATGCCGGTCTCGCGGCCGTCGAGGTCGACCTGAGGCCCTGACGCAATGACGACCGAACCCTCGGGGTACCTGTCCCTCGTCCTCCACGCCCACCTGCCGTTCGTGCGGCACCCGGAATTCCCGCGCTTCCTCGAGGAAGACTGGCTCTACGAGGCGATCGGCGAGACCTACATCCCGCTCGCCCGGATGATGGAGCGGCTCCTGGCCGACGGCGTGCCGTTCCGGCTGACCATGACGATGTCGCCGCCGCTCTGCGAGATGCTGGTGGACCCGCTCCTGAAGGAGCGATACCGCCGCCACGCGGCGGGGTTGCTGGAGACGCTGGGGAAGGAGCGCGGCCGGATTCCGGCGAAATACGGCGCGGCGGCCGCGCTCTACGAGCGCACGCTCGGCGAGTCCCTGGACTACGTCGGCAAGAACGACCTGCTGAGCGTGTTCCGCCGGATCCAGGAGACGGGCTCGCTGGAGATCGTCACCTGCGGCGCCACGCACGGCTTCCTCCCCTTCGTCCTGGACCCGCGCCCGCAGATCCGCGCGGCCGTGGCGAACTACCGGAAACATTTCGGGCGCGCGCCCCGCGGCATCTGGCTGCCGGAGTGCGCGTACGCCCCGGGGCTCGACCGGATCCTCGCGGAGAACGGTCTCCAGTTCTTCTTCCTCGACGCCCACGGCGTGATCAACGGGTCGCGCATCCCGAAGTTCGGGGTGCACGCGCCGATCCGGACTCCCGCGGGCTGCGCGGTCTTCGCCCGCGACACCGAGACGTCCAAGCAGGTCTGGAGCTCGAAGGAGGGCTATCCGGGCGACCCGATCTACCGCGAGTTCTACCGCGACCTGGGCTGGGACCTCGGGATGGGCCGGAACCTCGGCATCAAGTTCCACCGGATCACGGGCGACGTGCCCCTCCACGAGAAGCTGCCGTACGATCCCGAGGCCGCGCGGGGGAAGGCGAGCGAGCATGCCTGGCACTTCAAGCAGCGGCGCGAGCTGCAGGCGCGGCACCTGAAGGCGAAACTCGGCCGCCCGCCGGTGATCGTCGCCCCCTACGACGCGGAGCTCTTCGGACACTGGTGGTTCGAGGGCCCCGTCTTCCTCGAGGCCCTGTTCCGCGCCATGGCGGGCTCGGACGTGCCCCTCACGCACGGCCCCGACGTGCTGGCGCGCGACGCCGCGCTCCAGACCCTCGAGCCGGCCGCCTCGTCGTGGGGCGACAAGGGCTACTACGAGGTCTGGCTCAACGGGACGAACGACTGGATCTACCGCCATCAGCGGATCGCCGAGGAACGGATGGCGGAGCTGGCGAAACGGGAGCCGAAGGCGGAGCTCGAGAAGCGGGCGCTGAACCAGGCGGCCCGCGAGATCCTGCTGCTCCAGTCGAGCGACTGGGCGTTCATCATGGACACGGGCGCCGTCGCCCCCTACGCCCACAAGCGCTTTAAAGAGCACACGCTGCGATTTACCCGCCTGTGGGATATGATCGGGCGGGGGGCGGTCGACGAGAAATACCTCGCCGACTGCGAGGGCAAGGACTCGATCTTCCAGGAGATCGATTACCGCGTGTTCCGATAGGACGGTCCCGCAGAGTGAAGATTCTCATCCTGTCCCGGAAGCGGTCGCTCTACTCGACCAAGCGGCTCCGAGAAGAGGGCCACAGCCTCGGCCACCAGGTCGAGGTGGCCGACCCGCTCAAGTGCGTCCTGCGGCTCAGCGGGGGAGAGCCGTCGATGCTGGTGGGCGGCCGGACCCTGAAGCGCCCCGAGGCCGTGCTGCCGCGCATCGGCACCGCGGGCACCATCTACTCGATCGCGGTGGTCCGCCACTTCGAGCTGATGGGCGTCCCGGTGGTCAACCGGTCCACCGCGATCGAGCAGGCGAAGAACAAGCTGGCCTGCCTGCAGGTGCTCGCCGCGCGGGGCATTCCGGTGCCCGACACCCTGATGTCGCGCTATCCGCGCGACCTCGACAAGCTGATGAAGCTCGTGGCGGGCCCGCCCCTCATCCTCAAGCTGCTGCGCGGGACGCAGGGGACGGGCGTGATCTTCGCCGAGAGCAAGGCGTCGGTCGAGTCCATGCTCGAGACGATCTGGAGCCTGGGCGAGGACATCATGATCCAGCGCTTCGTCGCGGAGTCCAAGGGGAAGGATATCCGTGCGCTGGTGATCGACGGCGAGGTGCGGGCGGCGATGCGGCGCATCGGCGCCGAGGGCGAGTTCCGCTCCAACATCCACCGCGGCGGCGTGGGAGAGCCGGTGAAGCTGTCGAAGAGCTACGAGCGGGTCGCGGTGAAGGCGGCGGAGGCGGCCGGCCTGGACCTGGCGGGGGTGGACATCCTCGAGTCGGCCGCCGGCCCCATGGTCATCGAGGTGAACGCCTCGCCCGGCTTCGAGGGCCTCGAGGAGGCGACGAACCAGAACATCGCCAAGATGTTCCTCCAGTGCGCGGTGCGGGCCGCCAGGAGGAGGCGATGAAACCCTTCGAGATCGCCGGCATGAAGGTCCCGGTGGGGCACCGGAAGGACGTCAAGATCCGCATCAGCGAGTTCTACACCGCGACGCCGGTCTTCATCCCGGTGACCGTGATCCACGGCAGCCAGTCGGGCCCCGTCCTGTACATCGTCGCGGCCGTCCACGGCGATGAGATCAACGGCATCGAGATGGTCCGGCAGATTCGTGCCGACGTCGACGCCCACAAGCTGCGCGGGACGCTCATCCTCGTCCACATCGCCAACCCGATTTCATTCACCGCGATGACGCGGGACCTGCCCGACGGTCGCGACCTGAACCGCTTCTTCCCGGGCCGCGACCGCGGGTCGATGGCCTCGCTCATCGCCGACGCGATCTTCACCAAGATCGTCCGCATCTCGAACTACGGCATCGACCTGCACACCGCGGCCGCGGGGCGCACGAACCTGCCGCACGTCCGGGTGGACATGCGCAGCCCGATCCTCCGCCGCATGGCCGGCGCGTTCGGCTCCGAGGTGGTCTTCGACATGGCGGGCGAGTCCGGCATGTTGCGGCGCGCTGCCACCGAGGAGGGGGTCCCCACGCTCGTCTTCGAGGCGGGGGAGCCGCTCAAGTTCCAGCGCAAGCTCATCCGCCGCGGCGTCGAGGGCATCAAGAACGTCCTGACGGACCTCCGGATGTTCGAGTTCGAGCGCACCTCGCCTCTTTTCCAGATCGTCATCACGGACCACCGCTGGATCCGGGCCCAGAAGGGCGGCATCCTCAATCTGAACGTGAAGCCCGGTGATATAATCGAAAAGGGCGATACGATCGCGGTGAATACGAAACCGTTCGGGACCGAGGTGAGCCGCCTGCGCGCGCCGCACAGCGGCCTCGTGGTTGGAGCCACGACGGTGCCGATGGTCCTCCCCGGTCAAGCCGTCTGCCACCTGGTCTCCCTGGGGCCGCGCACCCGCGTGCTCCAGAAGCTGCTCGCGCGGCAGGAACTGCCCTTCGAATAGGAGCTCATGGACCCCGCCGACCTTCAGATGACCGGGAGACTTTGTCTCGCCGGGCTCCTCGGGGGCCTCGTGGGCCTCGAGCGCGAGATGCACGCGCAGCCGGCCGGCCTGCGCACGCACATGATCGTGGCGCTGGGCTCCTGCCTCATCATGCTCGTGTCGATCCAGCTGGGGGTGCTGGTCCCGGGCCGCGGCGATCCCGGCCGGATCGCGGCGCAGGTGGTCGCGGGCGTCGGCTTCCTGGGCGCCGGCGCCATCATGCGGTCGGGGCTCTCCGTGCGCGGCCTCACGACGGCGGCCTGCCTCTGGACCGTGGCGGCGATCGGCCTGGCGGTGGGCTGCGGCTACTGGCTCGCCGCCCTGGTCACGACCGGCCTGACGTTGATCGCCCTCACGTTCTTCCAGAAGGTCGAGCGCCGCTTCTCCAAGGGGAAGTCGCACCGCCGCTTCAGCATCCAGGCGAAGGACTCGTCCACGCTGGTGTCCCAGCTCGAGGCGATCCTGCACCAGATGAACATCGGGATCCAGGAAATCGACATCCAGCGGGACCTGGTGGAGAAGAAGCTCCAGGTGGCGATCACGGCGGTCTGCCCGGAGCAGCTGGACATGGACAAGCTCAGCCAGTCGGTAAGCGCGCTTCCGGAAGTAGAAAAGGTGGACATCGACTAGTCGGCCGGGGGATCATCTAAGACGGGCTTGGGATAGGCGAGGGCAAGGATGGATCTGAGCAAGGTTTCGACGGTCATTCTGGCGGGCGGCAAGGGTCAGCGGCTGGAGCCGCTCACGCGCGATCGCGCGAAGCCCGCCGTGCCTTTCGGCGGCATCTACCGGATCATCGACTTCGCGCTGTCGAACTGCATCAACGCCGGTCTGAAGAAGATCGCCGTGCTGGTGCAGTACCGCTCGCGGTCGCTCAATCGGCACATCCGCGACGGGTGGCAGATCATGTTCAACCCGGCGGTGGGGGAGTTCCTCGAGACGCTGCCGCCCCAGTACCACTCCGGCGACTCGTACCTCGGCACCGCCGACGCCGTCTACCAGAACCTCTTCGCGGTCCGCGAGGAGGAGCCCGAGGCGATCGTGATCCTGGCGGGCGACCACATCTACAAGATGGACTACCGCCTCCTCGTGAACTACCACGTGGAGAAGGGCGCCGACGCGACGGTCGCGGCCGTCGAGGTCACCCGCAAGGAGGCCGCCGGCCAGTTCGGCGTCCTTCAGGTCGATGCCCAGCACCGCATCATCGGCTTCGAGGAGAAGCCGGCCGATCCGAAGCCGCTGCCCTCGAACCCCGAGCTCTGCCTGGGCTCGATGGGCATCTACGTCTTCACGCCGTCGGTGCTCTACAAGCTGCTCGAGGACGACGCGCGCGATCCGAAGAGCTCGCACGACTTCGGCAAGAACATCATCCCGAAAATGGTGGGCGCCCATCCGATTTACGCCTTCAGTTTCGTCGATGCCAACAAGAAGGAAGCGAAGTACTGGCGCGACGTCGGAACCATCGAGGCCTACTACGCCGCGAACCTGGACCTCGTGCAGGTGACCCCCGAGCTCAACCTGTACGACAACGACTGGCCGATCCGGACGATGCCGATCACGGCGCCGCCGCCGAAGTTCGTCTTCGCGCAGGCCGAGCCCGGCCGCGTCGGCGTGGCCCTCGACTCGATGGTCTCGCCCGGCTGCATCATCTCGGGCGGCCGCGTCGAGCGCTCGATCCTCTCGCCCTTCTGCCGCATCAACAGCTACTCGCTGGTCACCGACTCGATCCTCTTCGAGAACGTCAGCGTCGGCCGCCACTCGAAGCTGCACCGCACCATCGTGGACAAGGACGTCCAGATCCCCGAAGGGATGCAGATCGGCTACTTCCCGGAAGAGGACAAGAAGCGCTTCACGGTGACCGAGAGCGGCATCGTCGTGATCTCCAAGAGGACCGTCCTTTAGTGGATCCGGGCCGGGGGCGCTCCGGGCTGCCCCTCGCCATCGCCGGCGGCGTCCTGCTGGCGGTCATCATCGCCGCTCTCTTCCTGCCTCTGATGGACTGCCCGGCGTGCGTGGGCCCGAACGGGGCGAAGGTCGAGCGCGGCCCCTTCGACTTTCGGTTCTGCTTCTGCGACGGCAAGAAGATCTCGCTCGTTCACTACTGGAAGCTCCGCCACGATCTCCAGAAACCCAGGCCCCCCACCCCCCGATTCTGGTCGGGATGAGCCCCGTCGAGGGGCGGTTCTTCTACTTCCCGATTCCTGGTTCCTGTAGTCCGATTTCGGTGTCAGAAACGCCCGCAACCCTACGTTATCTCCCGTAAGCAGTGTCTAGCATGACGGGGAGGGCGGTGGCGATGGGCTGGAAGCGCTCGACGTCGACGGTTCTACTCAGTCTGGAAGGGCTGCTGCAGTGGCTCTTCCGCCGCAGTCGGCGTCTCCCCGTCTGGCGCCGCAAGAACGGCCGCCGCTGGGTCCTCGATGCCTGAGATTCGTGCTTCGTCCGGATGCCCGGCTTCCGGCCGCGCGTTTTAGTAGAAAGAGCCTCCGGGCTCCTGGACCGGCCTGGCCCCTCCTGATTCTCTCTTCCGGATTCTTGATTCTTTCTTCAGGATTCCCGTATAACCGTTCCACGTTTTCACTTGGGAGCAATCAATGGCTGACTTTGATGTCATCGTGATCGGCAGCGGACCGGGCGGCTACGTGGCCGCGATCCGCGCCGCGCAGCTCGGCCTCAAGACGGCGATCGTCGAGAAGGGGCCCAAGCCGGAGTGGGGCGGCACCTGCCTGAACTGGGGCTGCATCCCGACGAAGGCGCTGCTCCACGACGCCTACCTCTACCAGCAGATCCAGCACGCCGAGAAGTTCGGCATCGACGTCCCGGCGCCGAAGCTCAACCTCGACAACGTCATGAAGCACAAGGAGCTCGTCGTCAAGCGCGGGCTTATGGGCGTCGAGGCGCTCCTGAAGAAGAACAAGGTCACCCTGATCATCGGCTACGGGAAGGTCCTTAAGCCCGGCAGCGTGGACGTCGACGGGAAGGCCTACTCGACGAAGAACATCGTCCTGGCCACCGGCTCGTCCGTGAAGTGGTTCCCCGGCATGGAGCCGGACGGGAAGGGCATCATCACCAGCAACGAGGCGCTCTCCCTGAAGCAGGTGCCCAAGTCGATGGCCGTCATCGGCGCCGGCGCCGTCGGCCTCGAGTTCGCCTCCGTCTACCACCGCTTCGGCGCGCAGATGAACGTGATCGAGGCGATGCCCCAGATCCTCCCGATCGAGGACGAGGAGGTCGCCAACGAGCTCCAGAAGATCCTCACCAAGCGCGGCATGAAGTTCCACGTGGGCGCCAAGGTCGAGACCATCAAGCCGGCCGCCGGCGGCTACGAGATCACCGTCGCGAAGGACGGCAAGACCGACAAGGTCAACACCGAGATCGTCCTGATCGCCGTGGGACGCAAGCCCAACACCGACAAGATCGGGCTCGAGAACACCAAGGTGAAGGTCGACCGCGGCTACGTGAAGACCGACAAGAACATGCTGACCGACGAGCCGGGGATCTACGCGATCGGCGACATCGTGCCGACGCCGCAGCTCGCGCACGTGGCCAGCGCCGAGGGGATCCTGGCGGTCGAGCACATCGCGGGCAAGAATCCGAAGCCGATCAACTACGACCGCATCCCGGGCGTTACGTACTGCGACCCGCAGGTCGCCTCCGTGGGCCTCACCGAGAAGAAGGCGAAGGAGCGCGGCTACCAGGTCAAGGTCGGGAAGTTCCCCTTCGTCGGCATCGGCAAGGCGTCGATCGAGGACGAGCGCGAGGGCTTCGTCAAGATCGTCGGCGAGTCGCGCTACGACGAGATCCTGGGCGTCCACATCGTGCACGCCACGGCGGGCGAGCTGATCTCCGAGGGCGCGGCGATCATCAACGGCGAGATGACGGCCGAGGAGCTCACGCACACGATCCACCCGCACCCGACGCTGTCGGAGAGCCTCCTGGAGGCCGCCCACGCGTTTTACGGACACGCGATCCACATCTAGACGTCCTATTCCAATTCTAGAGTGGAGACCCGCGCATGAGGAAATGCCCGTTCTGCCTCCAGGAGATTCCCGAGGAGGCGAAGGTCTGCAAGCACTGCTCCAAGACCATCGTCAAGCGTTGCACGGCCTGCAACGAGGAGATCCTGGCCACCGCGATCAAGTGCCGCTACTGCCACGCCGACCTGGCCGCGAAGCCGGGCCCCATCCCCGTGAAGGCGACGATCGTGCGGGACACGCCCTGCGGCGAGCGCCGCGAGGTCCTGATGACACTCCTGCTGATGTTCCTCACCTGCGGCATCTACGGGCTGGTCGTGATGTACAAGATGGGCGACGAGATCAACCGCCACCTGGGGAGGAACGAGCTGAACCCCGGGATGGACCTGCTCCTCACGTTCCTGACCTGCGGGTTCTGGTCGTGGTACGTCATGTACCGCTACCCCAAGGCGCTGCAGGACATGATCATGGAAGAGGGCGGCCCGACGACCGACCTCGTGCTCCCCTGCATCCTCTTCGCGATCTTCGGGATGGGAATCGTCTCGTTCCTGATCCTGCAGGGCGAGCTCAACAAGCACTGGGAACTGCACCAGTCCTCTCACGCGTGACCTGATGGCTGTCTGTCGCTGGCGCTTCGCGGGACGGCTGCCCTACGGCGAAGCGCTGGCGCTCCAGAAGGAGACCGTCCGGCGCCGCGTCGCGAAGGAGATCCCCGACACCCTGATCCTCGTCGAGCACCCGCCCGTCATCACCCTCGGCAAGATGGCGAAGCGCGAGCACCTCCTCGGGTCGCGGCCGGACGTCGAGGTCGTCGAGACCCCGCGCGGCGGCGACGTCACCTACCATGGGCCGGGCCAGATCGTCGGCTACCCGATCCTCGACCTCACGGCGCTGAACCAGGACCTGAAGAAGTACCTCGGCAAGCTCGAGGAGGTCATGATCCGCGCGGTGGCGCGCTACGGCATCACGGCGGGACGCCAGGAGGGGATGACCGGCGCCTGGGTGGGGGAGCGGAAGATCGGCGCCATCGGAGTGCGGGTGGAGCGCTGGGTGACCTCGCACGGCTTCGCGCTCAACGCGAACAACGACCTCGGCGGCTTCGACCTGATCATTCCTTGCGGGCTCGTGGGCAAAGGGGTAACATCCATCGCGCGCGAGATCGGCCACGAGGTCGACCTCGACGAACTTCGACGCTCGGTGGCGGAGATCTTCGGAGAGGTCCTCGGCCGCCGCATGATCCATGAAGGCGACTAAAGCACC
>Ga0310813_10000095_pt1 | contig 67077 bp, 68 predicted proteins | sample YN3metagenome_FD_203086 | JGI IMG/M metagenome (GOLD analysis project Ga0310813, IMG submission 203086) | Soil microbial communities from experimental microcosm in Duke University, North Carolina, United States - YN3 | ecosystem: Engineered > Artificial ecosystem > Soil microcosm > Unclassified... | reverse complement strand
CAAGCTGGTGCAGCTCGGCGCGGTCACCTGGTACGGGCTCTTGCCGTGGTCGCTGCTCGGGGTGTCGGTGGCGCTGACGGCGGTCGCGCTGGCCGGCTTCGCGGTCGGTCTGCGGGTGCAGGATCGGCTGGATCAGCGGAGCTTCAACCGCGTGGTGCTGGTGTTCCTGGCCGTGCTCGGCGCGTGGCTGCTGGTCCGCGGCCGAGGGTGAGCGGCCGCCGCCGCGATCAGGCCGGGCGCATCGTGTAGGTCCAGCACTCTCCCTCGAGGAGCACCGTGCCGTCCTGGTTGGTGATCGTGGCCCGCAGCTGACACACCGGCTTGTCCGGCTTGAGCCCGAGCACCTCGATCTCGGCGGTCACGGTGTCGCCCAGGTAGGTCGGGGCCAGGTACTTGAGCGACTGGCTCATGAACACGGTGCCGGGGCCGGGCAGGTCCATCGCCACCAGCGCGTTCAGCATGCCGGCCGCGATCCCGCCCTGGGCCACCAGGCGGCCGAACCGGGTCCGGGCCGCGAAGTCGGCGTCGAAGTGGAGCGGGTTGCGATCGCCGGTGATCTGCGCGTAGAGCTCGACCTCGTGCGCGGTCACGGTCTGGGTGCGGCGCGCCTTCTGGCCGACCTCGAGACCGAGCGGCCCCATCGCCGCCCCGCCCTCAGACCACGCCGGCGGCGCGCAGCTTCTCGACGCGCGCCTTGGGCATGCGCAGGAGCTTCGTGAGCACCTCGTCGGTGTGCTGACCGAGGAGCGGCGGCGCGGCCTGCGCCCCGCCCGGGGTGTCGTGCAGGCGCACCGGCACGCCCATCACCCGGATCGAGCCCGCCTTCGGATGCGCGAGCGAGACCATCATGCCGCGCGCGCGCAGGTGCGCGCTCTCGCACACCTCGGCCACGCTCTTGATGCGCCCCGCGGGCACGCCCGCCTTGTCCAGGCGCGCGAGCCACTCGTCGGCCGGCCGCGCGCCCAGGATCTCGTTGAGGAGCGGCACCAGGACCTTGCGATTCGTCACCCGGTTGGCCTCGGTGTCGAAGCGCGGGTCCTTGATCAGATCCGGGCGGTCGAGCGCCTTGCAGGTGCGGTCCCACAGCGAGTTGTTGGCGACGCCGAGCGTGATGTAGACGTCCTGGGCCTTGAACACCTCGTAGGGAACGATCGAGGGGTGCTCGTTGCCCCGGCGCGCCGGCCGCCCGCCCGCGTTCCAGTAGAGCCCGGCCTGGTAGGTGAGCAGCGAGGCCATCACGTCTAGCATGCCGATCTCGACCTTCTGTCCCTTGCCGGTCTGGCTCCGGCTCAGGAGCGCCAGCGTGATGCCCTGCGCCGCGGCCATGCCGGCCACCAGGTCGACGATCGAGTTGCCCACCTTCACCGGCGGACCGTCCGGGAAGCCCGTGATGTCCATCACGCCGGACTCCCCCTGGACGATCAGATCGTAGCCCGGGCGATGCGCCTCGGGCCCGCTCTCCCCGAACCCGGAGATCGAGCAGTAGATGAGCCGGGGATTGGCCCGCTCGAGAGTCTCGTAGCCGAAGCCCAGGCGCTCCATGGTGCCGGGACGGAAGTTCTCCACCACCACGTCGGCGGAGGCGAGCAGGCGGCGGAGGATCTCCTGCCCGTCCGGGGCCTTCAGGTCCAGGGTGAGGCTCTTCTTGTTGCGGTTGACTGACAGGAAGTACGTCGCCTCACCGTGCACGAACGGCGGCCAGCCGCGGGTGTCGTCGCCCTTGCCCGGCTCCTCGACCTTGATGACCTCGGCGCCCATGTCGCCGAGGGACATGGTGCAGAAGGGGCCGGCCAGCACGCGGGTCATGTCGATCACGCGCACGCCGTGGAGCGGCGGCCGGGTGCGGCCGGAGGCGGCGGGCCGGGAGGTCCGACGCGGAGCGGTCTTTCGGGAGCGAGCCCTAGTCCTGGTCTTGGCCACGAGGCCTCCTGTTCCACACGCCTTTCACGACGCTCTTGCCGATGGCGGCGACCCGCTCGCCGCGCGCGCCCGCGCGCCGCCAGAACAGACGCGCCCGGTCCGTGAAGCCCATGTTGGAGAAGTAGAACACCGAGTCCACCGCCTCCACCGAGACCCGGGAGCCGATCTTGACCCCGTCGGTGGCCGTGCCGTGGCAGAAGAGGCGCGCGCCGCCCTCCAGCTCCACCAGGGCCAGGTGCAGCGGGGCCCGGAAGCCCTCGGGCGGCGAGTGCAGCGTGGTGAACGACACCACCTCGCCGAGCGGCGGCAGCACCGCCGCCTCCATCTTCACCGGGTGGTCCGGACAGAGGCTGGCCGGCGGGACGACCAGCCGCCGGCAGCGCGGACAGCGCGAGGCCCGGAGCTCCTGGGCCATCAGCGCCGCGCCTCCACCAGCGTCACCCAGTTGTTGGTGGCGAGGCCGCCGATCGACTGGGCGAGCCCGACCCTCGCCGGCACCTGGCGGCCCTCCGCGGTGCCGCGCAGCTGCCAGGTCAGCTCCACGAGCTGGGAGATGCCGGTGGCGGCCAGCGGGTGCCCGCGGGCCTTGAGACCGCCCGACGGGTTCACCGGCAGCCGGCCGCCCACCGCGGTCTCGCCGTCGAGGGTGGCGCGGCCGGCCTTGCCGGGCGGCACCAGGCCCGTGTCCTCGAGCGAGATCAGCTCGAACGGGGTGAAGGCGTCGTGGATCTCGGCCACCTCGACCCGCTCGGGACCGTAGCCGGCCATGCGATAGGCGGCCTGGGCCGCGGCCTGGGTGGCCGCGAACGTGGTGAGGTCGCTCCGGTAGCGCACCGCGATGGTGTCGGCCCCCTGCCCGATGCCCGTGATGCGCACCCGGCGCGGCGAGCCCGCGGGATCGGAAGTCAGGAGGAGCGCGGCGGCGCCGTCCGAGATCGGGCAGCAGTGGAAGAGCCGCAGCGGGTCGGCCACCAGCCGGCTCTCCATCACCGCCTCGAGCTTCACCGGCTCCTGGAAGTGGGCGAAGGGATTCCGGGCCCCCTGGGCGTGGTTCTTGACCGCGACCTGGGAGATCTCCCGGAGGGTGACCCCGCGCCGGTGCATCAGCGCGCGCGTGATGAGGCCGGCCAGCGCGGGCATCGTGGTGCCGTAGCCCCGCTCGTGGGCGTCGATGGAGCGGCCGATGATCTCGGACGCCCGCGGCGTCGCCATGTGGCTCATCTTCTCGCCGCCCACCACCAGGATTGAGCGATGGAGCCCGGCTGCTATGGCGGCGTAGGCGGTGTAGACCGCGGCCGCCCCCGACGAGGTGGCGGTCTCCACCCGGATGGCCGGCACGCGGGAGAGGCCGAGGCGGGTGCCGAGCAGCGAGCCGTAGTTGCCCTCGCCGGTGAACTCCTCCGGGTTCATCGCGGCGACCACCAGCGCGGCGGGGTGCTCCACGCCCGCGTCGGTCATGGTGGCCAGCGCGGCCTCGGCCATGAGGTCGGGGAGGTCCTCGTTGCGCCGTCCGAAGCGGGTCATGCCCGCTCCGGCGATCCACACGTCGGTCACGGGTCCATTTCAACCGGCCCGCGAGCGGGTGTCAACGTGTTTGCGGCAGCGCGGCGGCCTCACCCCCGCGGCGCGGCGGCGTCGCCGGGGGCGGCACGCGGATCTCGAACTCGCGGATGAGGCGCAGGAGATACGTGCGCTGCAGGCCCAGGGCGCGGGCCGCGCGGGTGCGGTTGCCGCCGGCCTGGGTGAGCGTGGCCTCGAGGAGCCGCCGCTTGAAGTCGGAGACCGCGCCGTGGAAGCCGGGCAGCGGGCGCGCGGGCATCTCCGGGGGGGACGCGGCGCTCGAGAGGCCCTTGGGCAAGCGCGGCAGGGATGGACGAGGAGCGGGCTCGGGAGCGGGCAGCAGTATGGTCGTCATGCCCGGCACCCGTCGCAAGCGATGTGCCACGCGCGAGGCGCGCGGCCAGCGCGGAATTCGCGCGCCCTCCACCGCGCCGTGCACCGAGCGGTGTGCAGCGGGCCGCGCGCGCTGCCGTCGGCCGTGGGCACGGCACAAAAAAACCGGGAACCCGCGGTGCGGCGGGCTCCCGGAAGTGGACGGTCGGTCGGGCTGCGACTAGGCCTTGGTGGCCGGCTTGACGCCCGGGTTGTCCTTGAAGAACTGCTTGTTCAGCTCGATGAAGTTCTTCCAGTTGGCCGGCGTCTCGTCTTCCGCGAAGATGGCCTTCACCGGGCAGACCGGCTCGCACGCGCCGCAGTCGATGCACTCATCCGGGTGGATGTAGAGCATCGTCTCGCCCTCGTAGATGCAGTCCACGGGGCAGACCTCGACGCAGGCCTTGTCCTTCACGTTGATGCAGGGCTCAGCGATGATATACGCCATTCCGGCCTCCTGTTAACCGGTCACCCGGGAAAAACTGTCCGAAACCCACATACTTCTACCAACTTGCGCGACATGTGTCAAGGACGTTCCGCCGCCTCTAGAGGGTCCGCAGCTTGGGATCGAGCGCGTCGCGCAGGGAGTCGCCGAAGAGGTTGAAGGCGAACACCGCCAGGCTGATCGCGAGGCCCGGGAAGAGCGCCATCCAGGGGGCGGCTTCCGCGAAATCCACCGCCGCTCCGCGCAGCATCAGCCCCCACGCCGGCGTCGGCTCCTGCACGCCCAGGCCCAGGAACGACAGCGACGACTCGAGCAGGATCGCCTGGCTCAGGAACGCGGTGAGCATGATCAGATACGGCGCCACCACGTTGGGCAGCATGTGCCGCAGGATGATCCGCACGTGGCCGAAGCCGGCCGCGCGCGCGGCGTCGACGTACGGCATCTCCCGGATGGTCAATGCGGAGGAGCGGATGACCAGCGCGGCGCGCGGGATCATGGGAATCGTGATGGCCATGATCACGTTGGGGATGCTGTTGCCGAGGATCGCCACCAGCGCAAGCGCGAGGATGATGAGCGGGAACGACAGGAAGATGTCCATCAGCCGCTGCAGGTAGAGGTCCACCCGCCCGCCGAAGTACGCGCTACCCACTCCGAGCACCGCGCCCAGGGTGGCCCCGACCACCGCGGCCCCGAATCCCACCAGCAGCGCGGTGCGCGAGCCGAAGATCAGCCGCGAGAGCACGTCGCGGCCGAAGGCGTCGGTGCCGAGCCAGTGGGCCGCGTTCGGCTTGGCCAGCATGGCCCCGAAGTCCACCGCGACCGGGTCGTAGGGCGAGAGCACGTTGGCGAACACCCCGACCACGATCATGATCAGCACCACCACCGCCCCGATCGCACCGAGGGTGTGCCGGCGGCCGAAGTCGCGGATCGCGGCCCAGGCGGCGGTGGTGGCCGTTGGCTCGTTCGCCGTCGCGGTCTGGTCTATCGGTTGGGTGATGGCCATGTTTGCCGTTTCACCGGGCAGTTGGCCGGTGCGTGCGCTCGGGAGGACATGCGACACGCTGGATGTACGTCGGGTCTGGCGTTCGTGCGTTGGGTGATGGCCATGTCTACCGTTTCACGGGGTGGTTGGCCGGTGCGTGCGCTCGGGAGGACATGCGACACGCTGGATGTACGTCGGGTCCGGCTTTCGCGGTAGGGCCATGGTCTTTATCTGTTCGTACGGGCGTCGCGAGCGACGCCCTTTATTTGGAGGCTTCGCATCGTTCTTTACCGGTAGCGGATGCGAGGGTCGAGCCAGGCGTACATGACGTCCATGGCGAAGTTCACGAAGATGAAGATGCCGGCCACCAGCATCACCAGGGCCTGGATCAGGGTGTAGTCGCGGTGGGCCACCGCCTGCACGAAGAGGAGCCCGATCCCGTTCAGGTTGAACACCTGCTCGGTCACCACGAGGCCGCCGATGAGGAACGCGAACTCCAGGGCGATCACGGTCAGGACCGGCAGCATCGCGTTCTTGAGCGCGTGGCGGACCAGGATGAGGCGCTGCATCAGCCCCTTGGCGCGCGCGGTGCGCACGTAGTCCTCGCGCAGCACCTCCAGCATCGCGGAGCGGGTCATCCGGGTGGCCACCGCCGAGTAGCGATAGCCCACCGCGAGCGCGGGCCAGATCAGCTGCTGCAGGTTCTGCCACGGACTCACCCAGAACGGGGTGTAGACCATGGGCGGCAGCCACTTGAAGATCACCAGGAAGCCCAGGATCATGATGATCCCGAGCCAGAACGACGGGCACGCGAGCCCCGCGATCGAGAAGATCCGCACCGCGTAGTCCACCCAGCTGTCCTGGCGGAGGGCCGCGAGCAGGCCCAGCGGCACCGCCAGCACCACCGCCACCAGGGTGGCCATGATCGCGACCTGGAGCGACAGCGCGAAGCGCAGCTTGATCTCGTCCCAGATCGGCGAGCCGGTCCACATCGAGGTGCCGAAGTCGAGGCGGGCGACGCCCGCGATCCACGTCACGAACTGCTTCCAGATCGGCTGGTCGAGGCCGAAGCGCGTGCGCTCCGCGTCGATGGCGGCCTGGCTGGCCGCGCCGCGGTCGCCCGCGAGCCGCAGCTCCACCACGTCCCCCGGGATCACCCGGATCAGCAGAAAGGTGACCACCGCCACCCCCACGAGGGTGGGAAACATCAGCAGGAACCGCTTCACGAGGTACTTCCACATGTCAGAGGGCCGATGCGAGCCCGGACCGGACGCCTTCGCGCCCGGTCCGGGCCCGCGGGCGCGCCTATTCGGACAGCCAGACCGTGTCGAGCATGTTGTTCAGGTAGTGGCTGGGAGTGATCGTCCAGCCGTGCACCCGGGAGCTGTGCGGGATGATGCGGTGCCATTGCAGGGTGTAGATGACGTGCGCCTCCTCGTCGAGCAGGCGCTTCTCCAGCTGGCGCACGATCTTCTTGCGGTCCTCCACGTCGGCGGCCCGCGCCTGCTTCTGGTAGAGCTCGTCGATGACCTTGTCCTTGTGCTTGCCGTAGTTGGCGTCGGACGTGGTGACGAAGCGCACCAGGTCCAGGTCCGGCTCGACGATGAAGCCGCACTGGAAGTCCATCGCCACCTCGAAGTCCCCGCGCTTGAGCATCGGGTGGTACGCGGAGGCCTCGATGGTCTCGATCTTCACGTTGAGCCCGATCTGCCGCCACTGGTCCACGAGCCAGATGCCGATCGGCTCGTAGGGATGCGGGATACCGCGGTTCTTGAAGGTGAACGAGAAGCCGTCTGGCACCCCCGCCTCACGCAGGAGCCGCTTGGCCTCCGCGCGGTTGGCGTTGATGTCGTGGCCGTAGCCGGCCAGCTTCTCCAGCTCCGCGGGCGGCGTCGCGTAGGGCGTGCCCGGCACCTGGATGCCGCCCACGTCCTTGACGATGGTGATCTTGGAGAGCTTCTGGGAGGCCTCGTAGCGGTCGAGGGCCAGCGACAGGGCCCGCCGCACGCGCTTGTCGTCGAACGGCTTCTTCTCGTGGTGCATCGAGACGAAGTTCAGGCAGTCCCACGGGCTCTCCTGCACCGTGATCTTGTTGCCGAGCGCGGAGACGAGCTGGTCACGCTCCGGCGGGCTGAAGCCGCGGAACTGGATCTGCGCCCGCTCGCCCCGGATCGTCGCCACCTGCGCGGCGGAGGAGCTCATGAACATGGCCCGGAAACCGTCGAGGTACGGCTTGCCCTTGTCCCAGTAGTTCGGGTTCTTCTTGCCCACCCAGTGCGAGCCCTTGACGTGCTCCACGAACGTGAAGGGGCCGGTGCCCATGACGTGGGTCTCGTACCAGTGCATGTCCTTGGCGAGGATGTCCGCCTTGTAGATCCAGTTCCACGGCGAGGCCAGGTTCAGCAGCAGCGACGTCTCGGGATACTTCAGGCGGAACCGGACCGTGTACGGGTCGGGCGCCTCCACCACCTCGATCGAGCGGTACGACTCCTTGCGGAGCGACTTCACTCCCGCGGGGGGGAAGATGATCTTGTCGTAGGAGGCCTTCACGTCCTTCGACGTCATCTCGCTGCCGTCGTGGAACTTCACCCCGTGGTGGAGCTTGAACGTGTAGACCAGACCGTCCTTGGAGATCGTCCACGACTCGGCCAGGTCCCCCACCGGCTTGGTGCCGGTCTTGTCGAAGGGATCCACACGCACGAGCAGGTTGTAGTGCGGCGCGATCGGGTGGATGACGCCGAAGGTCTCCTCGGCGTGCGCGTCGTAGGACGGTGGCTCCGACGGCACCACGTACACGAGCTCGCCGCCGTACCTTGGCTTCTCCTGGGGCTTGTCCTGGGCGCTGGCGGAGACCGCCGGTCCCATGGTCAGACCAAGCATCATCCCGAAGATCACCGACAGAAGCGACCAGCTGCGCTGGCGCATGAGCCACCTCCCCACTGAATTGAACGACCGAGTCGTTTGGTGAATCAATCGCTGAAGGCGGGTTCCGGTTCCAAGTTTCGCTACTTTAGCGGCAGGCCCCCGCCCTGTCAAGGCGCGGGTCACCTAGAGCCGGATGCAGGCCGCCTGGTGCCCGGGCTTGATCTCCCGCAGCTCGGGCACGATGGTCCGACATTCGGCCACCGCGATCGGACAGCGAGGGTGGAACACGCAGCCCGACGGGGGGTTGAGCGGGCTCGGGACCTCCCCGCCCAGGACCACGTGCTCCCGCCCGGCCTCGACCGCCGGGTCCGGGATGGGGACCGCGGAGAGGAGGGCCTTGGTGTACGGGTGCTGGGGGTCCTGGTAGAGCGACTTCCGGTCGGTGATCTCCATGACCTTGCCCAGGTACATGACCGCGACCCGGTCGGAGATGTGCCGCACCACCGACAGGTCGTGGGCCACGAACAGGTAGGTCAGCCCGAACTCGGCCTGGAGCTCCTCCAGCAGGTTGATGATCTGGGCCTGGATCGAGACGTCCAGGGCCGAGACCGGCTCGTCGCAGACGATCAGGCTCGGCTCCATGGCCAGGGCACGGGCGATGCCGACGCGCTGACGCTGACCGCCCGAGAGCTCGTGCGGGTAGCGACGGGCCATGGCAGGCAGGAGCCCGGCGTGCCGGAGCAGATCCTGGACGCGCGCCGCGCGCGCGGCGCGATCCGGCACGATGCGATGGACGGCGAGCGGCTCGGCGATGATCTGGCCGACCGTCATCCGGGGGTTCAGGGAGCTGTACGGGTCCTGGAAGATGACCTGCATGCGCCGTCGCACGCCGCGGAGCTCGGCGTCGGAGAGCTTGGCCATGTCCCGGCCCTCGAACACGACCTCGCCGCTGGTCGGCGTCTCCAGGCGGAGGATGCAGCGCCCGGTGGTGGTCTTGCCGCAGCCCGACTCGCCGACCAGCCCCAGGGTCTCGCCGCGCTGGATCTCGAAGCTCACCCCGTCCACCGCCTTCACGGTCGCGGCGGGGCCGCCGAACAGGCCTCCGCCCACCTGGAAGTGCTTCACCAGGTTCGCGACCCGGAGGATCGGCTCGCTCGTGCTCACGTGGCGACGGGAGCGGGAGTCAGGGTGGGCAGCTCATTGGCGAGCCAGCAGGCCGACAGGTGCTCGCCGACCACCGGCGCGAGCGGCGGCTCCTCCTCGCGACACCGATCGATCGCGTAGGCGCACCGCGGGGCGAACGAGCAGCCGCCGGGCAGGCGCGAGAGGTCGGGCGGCTGGCCCGGGATGGGCTGCAGGCGCGACCGCCTCGGCTCGTCGAGGCGCGGCACCGAGCGGAGCAGGCCCAGCGTGTAGGGATGCCGCGGATTGGCGTAGATCTCCCGCGCGGTCGCGCGCTCCACGATCTTGCCCGCGTACATCACGTTCACCCGGTCCGCGTAGCGCGCCACCACCCCGAGGTTGTGGGTGATCATCATGATCGCGGCCCCGAGCCGCCGGGACAGGCTCTTCATCAGCTCCAGGATCTGGGCCTGGATGGTGACGTCGAGCGCCGTGGTGGGCTCGTCGGCCAGCACCAGGCTCGGGTTGCACGCCAGCGCCATCGCGATCATGATCCGCTGCCGCATCCCACCGCTGAACTGGTGCGGGAACTGCCGCAGCCGCCGGGCCCCGTCCGGGATGCCCACGAGCGAGAGCAGCTCCACCGCGCGGGCGTGCGACTGGGACGCGGTCATCCCGAGATGGGTCTCCACGGTCTCGGTGAGCTGGCGCCCGATGGTGAGCACCGGGTTCAGCGAGGTCATCGGCTCCTGGAACACCATGCCGATCTCGCGCCCGCGCACCTGCCGCATCTCCTCCTCGGTGAGGGCGAGGAGGTTGCGCCCCTTGAAGCCGATCTCGCCGTCGACGATGCGGCCCGCGGGCGCCGACACCAGGCGCATCACCGAGAGCGCGCTGACCGACTTGCCGCAGCCGGACTCGCCGACCAGCGCGACGGTCTCGCCCTTGCGGACGTCCCACGACACACCGTCCACGGCGCGGATGACTCCGGCCGAGGTGTGGAAGTGGGTGCGGAGACGGCGGACGTCGAGGAGGACCTCCATCTCGCGGGGAGTCTAACACACCCCCCAGACGGGCCGGCGGCAGGCCGCTTCAGCGCGAGCGCAGGGGGGCGCGGTCCTCCACGCCGGGGAGCGCGGTGCGGAACGTGTTGCAATCGTCGATCCGGCCCGAGTCGAGCCCGCGCCGGAACCATCCCGCGCGCTGTCGCGCCGAGCCGTGGGTCCACGTCTCCGGGCTCACGCGGCCGCCGGCCTGCCGCTGGATGCGGTCGTCGCCCACCGCGGAGGCCGCGCCGAGCGCCTCCTCCACGTCCCCCTGCTCGAGCAGGCGCCGCTCGCTGGTGGAGCGGGCCCAGATGCCGGCCAGGCAGTCGGCCTGAAGCTCGAGGCGCACCGAGAGCGCGTTGGCGCGCGAGGGATTCCGCTCCTGGTTGGCCCGCACCTGGTCGGTGAGGCCCAGCAGGTGCTGGACGTGGTGACCGATCTCGTGGGCCAGCACGTAGGCCTGCGCGAAGTCCCCCGGGGCCCCGAAGCGATTCTTGAGCTCCTGGTAGAAGCCGAGGTCGATGTAGACCTTCCGGTCCTCCGGGCAGTAGAAGGGCCCCGCCGCCGCGTCCGCGGTGCCGCAGCCGGAGCGGGTGGCGTCGGTGAACAGCACGAGGCGGGCGTGCTCGTACTCGCGCCCGATCTGCTGGAACTCCCGCGTCCAGGTATTCTGCACGTCGTCGAGCACGAAGGAGACGAAGGCGGCGAGCTCCTCCTCGGCGGGCGACACCTTCCGCGGCGGGGCCGACGGGGAGCCGCCGCCCGGTCCCGGGGTCACGTCGCCGTCGCCGAGCAGGGCGAAGAAGTTCTGGCCGAAGACGAGGCTGAGCACCAGCAGGATCACCGCGCCGCCGATGCCGATGCCTCCGCCGACCCGGAGGCCGCCGAATCCGCCCCCACCCTCCCCGCGACGGTCCTCGATGTCGGAGCTGCGGTCCCCGCGTGTCCAGCGCATGGTGGTCCCCTAGCCGGCGGCCGGCGCGCCGGAGGCCACGCCCAGCTCGCCCATGACCTCGGTGATGGCGCGAAGCGCCCCGGCCATCTCGCCCTCGCCCAGGGCCCCGATGCAGCCGATGCGGAAGCTGTCGGCCACCGTGAGCTTGCCCGGGTAGATGACGTAGCCCCGCTGGGCGAGACGATCGTAGAACGTTTCGAAGTGGAACTTGGGGTCCGCCGGCATCTTCACGGTCACGATGATCGGAGCCTGGAGCCGGTCCGGCAGCAGGGTCTCGAAGCCCAGCGCGCGCAGTCCGGCCACCAGCAGGGCGCAGTTGCGGCGGTAGCGCCCGCCCCGTCCGGCCATTCCGCCCTCGGCGGCGTGCTGCTCGAGCGCGCGATCGAACGCGGCGATGACGTGGGTCGGCGGCGTGAACCGCCACTGCCCGTTCTTCTCCATCGACGTCCACTGGTCGTGAAGATCGAGGCTCAGCGACGGGGCCTGGCCGCGCGCCTCCTCGAGCGCCTCACGCCGCACGATCGCGAAGGCGACGCCGGGCACGCCCTCCAGGCACTTGTTCGCCGAGGCCACCACCGCGTCGAACGGCACCCGCCGCGCGTCCAGCGGCAGCGCTCCGAACGCGCTCATCGCGTCGATGAGCAGGCGGCGACCCCGTCGCGCGACCACCGCCGCGATCTCCTCGACCGGGTTCAGCACGCCCGACGTGGTCTCGCAGTGCACCACCACCACGTGGGTGATGGCGGGATCGGCGCCGAGCCTCGCGTCGAGGGCGGCCGGGTCCACCGGCTGGTCCTCCGCCGTCTCCTGCGCCACGCAGGCCCGCCGGTAGTACTCGCAGATGCGCACCATGCGACGGCCGTAGGCGCCGTTGACGAGCACCAGCAGCTTGCCCGCCGGGGGCACCAGCGTGCCGATCATGGCCTCGACGATGAAGGTCCCGCTCCCCTGCAGGGGGACGCAGACGTGGCTGCCGTCGCCCGAGACCAGCTCCAGGAGCCGCCGCCGCACCCGCGCGTTCATGGCGATGAACTCCCCGTCGCGCGAGCCCCAGTCCCGCAGCATCGCCGCCTTGGTGGCGGCGGTGGTGGTCAGCGGGCCGGGGGTCAGGAGGAACGGCTCGCGGCGTGTCTCGTCCATTGGCGCTCGATCCTTCCCGGGCCCGTGGGCCCGTTCAGCCCCCTGCTCACCCCTTGACGCGGACGCCCGGCGGGTCGTACGGCGCGGCCAGGCTCGCGCGCGCCGGCACCCGCTCCCCGCCGATGTCGAGGACGAAACGCCCCTCGTCGATGTAACGCTCGTCCACCCCGCTCGACTCTCGAACATATCCCATCGCCACCCCCCGCCCGAGCGTGTGGCCGAAGGCGGCAGAGGTCACCATACCCACCACGCGGCCGTTGCGCAGGATCGGCTCGTCACCCCACGGCAGCGCCGCGGGATCCTCCAGCACGAACGTGAGCAGCCGCTTCGCGAGCGGTCGCCCCCGCTGGGCCCGGAGCGCGTCGCGCCCGATGAAGGGCACCGCCTTGTCGAGCCGTACCGCGAAGCCCAGGCCCGCCTCCCACGGCGTGTCCTCGATGGTCACCTCGCGGCCCCACGCGCGGTACGCCTTCTCGCAGCGAAGCGAGTCCATCGCGTAGTAGCCGGCGTCCCGCAGGCCGAGGTCTCCGCCCCGGTCCTGGAGCACATCGTACACGCCCGGCGCGTCCTCGGCCTCCATGTAGAGCTCCCAGCCCAGCTCGCCCACGTAGGTGATGCGAGAGGCCCGCACCGTGGCGGGCCCGATCGCGATCTCGCGAGAGGCCCCGAACGGGAACGCGGCCCCGTCGAGGGCCGCGCCGCTCACCCGGCTCAGGAGCTCACGGGAGCGCGGGCCCATGAGCCCGAGCACCGCCCAGGCCTCGGTCACGTCGGTGACCGTGACCCGCGCGGCCTCCGGCGTGTGACGGCGGATCCAGTCGAGGTCGCGCGTGCGCTGGCCGGAGCCGGTGACCACCAGATAGGCGTCCGGGGCCACGCGCGTCACGGTGAGGTCGCTCTCGTAGCCGCCCTGCTCGTTCAGCATGCCGGTGTACACGATGCGGTCCGGCGACACCCCCACGTCGTTGGCGCAGAGGGACTGCAGGAGCGCCTCGGCGTCCGGCCCCTGCACCAGCAGCTTGCCGAACGAGGTCTGGTCGAAGAGGGCTACCGCCTCGCGGGCGGCGCGGTGCTCGGCCGCCGCGTAGGGGAACCAGTTCTGGCGGTCGAACGAATAGACCGGCTCGGGCTCGACGCCCTCGGGGGCGAACCAGTTGGCGCGCTCCCAGCCCATCTTGGCCCCGAAGGCGGCGCGGCGCGCCCGCAGCCGCTCGTGCAGAGGCGAGCGGCGCACCCCGCGCCCGCTGGTCAGCTCGCGGTTCGGGAACGCGATGTTGTAATGCACGCCCACCACCTCGCTCACCCGCTCGCGCAGGAAGCGCGGGTCGGCGTGGAACGGAGCGAACCGGCGGACGTCCGCCGGCCAGAGATCCATCGGCGCCCGGTCCTCCACGATCCACTCCGCCAGGGCGCGCCCCGCCCCGCCCGCGGCCGCGATGCCGCCCGAGCAGAAGCCGGCGCCCACATAGTAGCGGCGGACTTCCGGGGCCTCTCCGAGGATGAAGTAGTTGTCGGGCGTGAAGGACTCGGGCCCGTTGAGGAAGGTGCGCACCTCCGCGTGCTCGAGCGTGGGCAGCCGCTGCACCGCGTTGGTCATGAGGATCTCGAACTTCTCCCAGTCCTCCTTCAGGGTCTGGAAGATGAACGGCTCCGGGATGCGGTCGGTGCCCCACGGCTTGGCCCACGGGTCGAAGCCGCCCATGAGCAGGCCGCCCACCTCCTCCTTCACGTAGATGTGGCCGTCCTGGTCGCGCAGCACCGGCAGGTCGGGCGTCACGCCCGCGATGGGCTGGGTCACGATGTACATGTGCTCGCAGGCGTGGAGCGGGATGCTCACTCCGCTCATGCGCCCGAGCTCGCGGGCCCACATGCCCGCGCAGTTGACCAGGATCGACGTGGCGATCGGGCCCTCGGAGGTCTCGACGCCCGTCACCGCGCCGCGCTCGACGCGCACTCCGGTCACCTTCACGCCCTCGCGGAGCTGCGCGCCGCCCGCGCGGGCGCCGCGGGCGAGGGCTTGCGTCACGTCGGCCGGATTGGCCTTGCCATCGCCCGGGATCCACACCGCGCCCACCAGGTCGTCGGTGCGGAGGATCGGGTAGCGGCGCTTGGCCTCGTCCAGCGAGATCACGTGGGCCTCGATGCCGTAGGCGTTGGCCACCGACGCGTTCCGGCGCAGCTGGACCATGCGGTCCGCGGTCCGCGCCACGCTCACGCTGCCGCACTGCTTCCAGCCGGTGGACTGCCCGGTCTCGGTCTCGAGGCGGCTGTAGAGATCGGCGCTGTAGCGGATCAGCCGAGTGAGGTTGCTCGAGGACCGGAGCTGCCCCACGAGGCCCGCGGCGTGCCAGGTGGTGCCGCCGGACAGGCTCCCCTGCTCCAGCAGCAGCACGTCCCGCCAGCCGAGCTTCGTCAGGTGATACGCGACGCTCGTGCCGACGATCCCGCCGCCGACGATGACGACGCGAGCACTAGTAGCCACGGGACGCTAGACGGTTGCCCTCCACTGGGGGAGTGCGGGGGCCATGTCGGGGCCCCCGCAGATGAAAGAGCCTGAAGAAGTAAACGGCCCGACCGCGCCGGAACGGTTGTCAGCCGAGGCTAGGCGGTAACCGCTCTCACGCGACATGATTCAGCGCCAGATCGAACACGTCGAAGTTCCGGAGGCGCTGGTCGGCGGGGACGCCGGGGGTCGGGCGGCTCAGGAGAAGCGGCACGCGCTGCTCGCTGATGCCGCCGTGGGAGCGGAGCGGGGCGTCGAGCCCGGACAGGTCGTGGCGCGCCCCGCTGGTGCCGATGACCACGTGACGCTCGGAGACCGCGATGAGGTCACCCACCCGGTCGGGCGGCAGCTCGAAGCGGCGGCAGCCCGCCTCGCGACCCAGCACCACCTCCATGCCGGGCAGCGCGGACACGCGCTCGCGGATCTGCTCCGCGTCGGTGCCGGCCGGCAGGTACACGGTGGCGAACGAGCCGAGGGCGCCGTGGTGCACCACGTAGGGATCGGTGATGGGAAGGATCACCCGCGCCTGCGCGGGCCCGAGCCACTCGTCGAGCACGTCCTGGAGGTAGATCACCCGCGGATGGCCGGTCGCGTCGGTCTTGGCGTTCATGCCGTGATCGGCGGTGATGGCGAGCGTGGCTCCGAGGCCGGCCAGCTTGGCCAGGTAGCCGTCCATCATGCCGTAGAACTCGTTGGCCTCGGCCGAGCCCGGGGCGTGCTTGTGCTGCACGTAGTCGGTGGTCGAGAGGTACATGATCTCGGGGCGCGTCGACTCCAGGAGCTTGACCCCCGCCGCGAACACGAACTCGGACAGCTCGGCGCTGTACACCGAGGGCAGCGGCATCCCCGCGAGCCCCAGGCCGTCCGCGACGCCGTGCTCGGCCGCGGTGGTCCGGTCCGCCTTCTCGGCCGAGAAGCAGACGCCGGACATCCCGTGCCCGAGCAGCGCGCGCAGCTTGTCCTTGGCGGTCACCACCGCCACCCGCGCGCCCTCGCGCGAGAACGCGGCCAGGATCGTGCCGCAGCGCAGGTAGCGCGGGTCGTTCATCATGACCTCCGCTCCCGCGTCGCGGTCGAAGAAGTAGTTGCCGCAGATGCCGTGCACCGCGGGCGGCACCCCGGTGACGATCGACAGGTTGTTGGGGTTCGTGAAGCTCGGCACCACGCAGTCGGCCAGCCGCTCGGTGCCGCCGGGCAGCGCCTGGGCGAGGTACGGCATCGCCCCCGCGGTGGTGGCCTGCCGCACGTAGTCGGGCTCGCACCCGTCGATGCACATCACCACCAGGGGACGATCGGGCCAGGCGTACGACCGGCCGTTCACGGTCACCGCTCCGCCGCGTCGAGTGGCCATGGTCAGCTCCTGCAGCGCGCGTGAAGGAGGTGCTGGCGGGCCCCGGTGCGCAGCTCCGAGTAGAGGCGGCACACCGCCTCCGCCACGCAGGGCCAGCGATGCTCGGCCGCCCAGCGCGTGGCCTGCTGCCCGAGCCGACGGCCCTCGGATCCCTGGAGCAGCCTGGTGATGGCGGCAGCCAGCGCCGGGGCGTCGCCCTCGGGCACGAGGCGCCCGGTCACCCCCTCCTGCACGGTGGTGGTGAGGCCGCCCACCCGTGAGGCGACCACCGGGCTGCCGCACGCCATCGCCTCCAGGGCCACCATCCCGAACGACTCGTAGTGCGAGGGCACCACGGTGGCGTCGGCGGCGGCGTAGAAGAGGCGCAGGCGCCGCTGGGGCTGGGCGCTCAGGAAGTGCACGCGCCGGTCCAGACCGAGCGCGGCGAGGCTCCCGCGCAGGGCCGCGCCGTGCGCGCTCTCGCGCGCGTCCCGCTCGCCGCCCACGATCAGCAGGCGCGCCGGCTCGGGCACCATCGTCATCGCCTCCAGCAGCGTGTCGAGGCCCTTGATCGGCTGCAGCCGGCCGACGTACAGGAGCATCGGATCCGGCGGCAGCTCCAGCAGATCCTTGGCCTTGGCCGGGTCCATCGGCTGGAAGAGATCGGTGTCGACCCCGCACGGGATCACCGCGATGCGCTCGGTGCGGGCGCCGTAGTGCCACACCAGGTGCGCCCGCTCCACCACGTTGGCCGCCACCACCCGGTCGGCCTGGGCCACGATCCGCGCCTCCTCGTCCAGGCGCAGGGTGGGCTCGAGCTCCGCGTCGCTCTGGGCCACCGAGTTCTTCAGGCGGCCCAGGGTGTGGAACATCTGCACGAGTGGGGCGCCCCACGTCTCGCGCAACCGCAGGCCGGCCACGCCGGAGAGCCAGTAGTGCGAGTGGATCAGATCGTAGGCCAGGCCCTGATCGAGCGCGAACTCCTCCACCCCGGTCGCGAACTGCTCGAGGTGCGCGTGCACCGCCTCGCGGGCCATCGGGGCCTCGGGCCCCGCCGGCAGGTGCACCACCCGCGCGCCCGGACCCAGCTCGACCACCCGCGGGATGGTGGGGTTCTGGGAGCGGGTGAAGACGTCGACGTGCACGCCCATCCGCCCGAGCTCGCACGCGACCTGCCGCACGTACACGTTCATGCCGCCCGTCTCCTTGCCCCCGAGCGCGGCCAGGGGGCAGGTGTGGACCGATAGCATCGCGACGGTGAGCTTCATGGACGCTTCACGGGGCCACCCGCACGTTCAGCACGTCCTCCGGCGCGGGGCCGAAGCCGTACTTGTAGGGCTCCTCGCCGCGGAGGAAGTCGAAGATCGGGAAGCCGCGGTCGATGGCATCGCGGATGACGTGGGCCAGCAGCACGATGCCGGGGGCCAGCACCGCGCGCGCGGGATCGAAGCCGGAGTTGTACAGACCGACGCTGCCCGCGTACTCGAGGCAGAGGAACGCGGCCACCGCCTCGCCCTCGAACTCGAGGAACCAGAGCCGCGCCCAGCCCGCGGCGGCGAGTCGCCCCGTGGCGGAGCGAAAGAAGCGCTCCATGCGCTCGTCCATGAAGCGCGCCTTGCCCACCTTCGAGAGGCGGTGCAGCGTGAGAAAGCGGGTCATGGCCTCGTCCCAGCCCTCGAGCGTGGCGTGCGAGCGGCTGCTCGCGCCGGGCAGCTCGCGCTCGAGGCGGCGGATCTTCCGCCGCAGCTCGTGCCGGTCCTTGCCGGAAAGCTTCGCGAGGTACTCGTCCCACGTCTTGGGCAGCGCCAGCACCGGGCAGCGATCCTCGCGCTCCACGGTAGGGGTGAGGCCGGCGGCGGGAGCCAGCGCGGGAACCACGGTGGCGGTCGCGGAGGCGGCGCGAATGCCGTGCAGGTCCCACTCGGCCCGGTGGGCGGCGCAGTGGGCGAGCAGCGCGGCCCAGACTTCCTCCTCGCGGCCGGCGGGGGCGATCAGGTCGAGATAGTCGGAGACGTCGACGCCGCCGAGGATGCGCCAACGGCCGGGCGTCTCCTCGTAGAGCGGCAGGAGCCCGGCGAGCTCGCCCGCCGCGTCGGTGGCGGCCAGGATCTGCTTGGGCCGCTCGGCCGCGAAGGCCCGGCTCCACTCGGTCTGCCACTGCCAGGTGAGGAACACCGAGGGCAGCCGCGCGCGGTCGAGCAGCCCGTTCCAGCGCGCCTCGTCGAACGCCTGCAGATCGGCGTGGACCTCGACCTTCACGCTCAGAGCGCCCCCGAGTCGTCGCCGGCGGCGCCACCACCCGCGTCCATCGCCGGCTCCTCGCCCGGGGCGTCGCCGTCGCCCTCGGCCATGGCCTCGTCCATCGCCTCGTCCAGGTCGGGGCCCAGGTCCTCGCCCATCTCGGAGCCCATCTTCTTCACGAACTGGGCCACGCTGCGGGGGTCGTTCTCGTCGAGGTCGCCGAAGCTTCCGGGGTCGGACATGGCGTCGAGGCGGGCATCTTCGGACTTCACGGTGGCGAAGCGGGACATGAGGCGGGAGAGCTCGGAGCTACCACATCGTGGACATCGCGGGGCCTCGCCGCCTCGGAGGGTACGGATGAGCAGGCTGACCCGGCGTCGGCACCCCTGGCAGTCGTACTCGTAGATCGGCACCCGGCAGCCCTCCGCCCGCTTGAGATGCGTCATTCTAGCACGCAGATTCTGGACGATTCAGGGCGCCCCGGGCCGCTTCCGGCGGCGCTCCCGCCACTGCCGCTCCACCTCCGCGCGATCCACGGTCTCCTGCCCCAGGAGCTCCCGGATATCCTCGCCGTTGATGGCCGGTGCGTCGCCCACGTTGTTGTTGAGCTTGAAGTAGACGCGGCGGGCCCGCCCCTCCAGCGCGCGCCCACGGACCACGATGCCGGCCAGCTCTTCCCGCTGGTACAGATACCCGTACTTCTCGGCCACGCTCGGCTCCTGCCCGCGCAGCTGCTTCATGAAGCCCTCGCGGTTGCGGCCGTGCAGGCGGAGGATCGCGGTGGGCGACGTGAGCGCCACCGTGTCGTCGACCGAGGCGGGGGTGCGGGGGGCGTCGACCGAGACGTAGGTCAGCCCGTGGTCGCGCAGCCACGCGAGGGTCTCCTCGGTGTGCCGGGGCAGCCAGGAGGCGTCACGGAACTCCACCGCGATGGTGACGCCGGGCAGCCGCGCGGGCAGGCTCGCGAGGTACTCGAGCGCCGCCTCGCCGTACTTCACCCACGGCGCCATCTGGAACAGCACGTAGCCCAGCTTGCCCGCGTCGGCCAGCGGCTGCAGGCCCTCGCGGAAGGCGGCAAAGGCCCACTCTCGCGCCTCGTCGCCGAAGACGCCGTTGTCGAGCCGCCCCCGGTCGTCGGGGCGGGCCCGCGCGGGCACCCGGGCCGCCAGCTCGGGCGGCAGCCGGGCCGCGTCCAGATGGTGGCCGGTGAGCAGCGCGTAGGCCTTCACGCTGAAGAGGAAGCCGGGCGGGGTCCGCTTCACCCACTGCACCGCGTTCTGGGCCGCCAGTGGCGCGTAGAACGTGGAGTTGACCTCCACGCAGTCGAAGAAGCGGCTGTACCACCAGAGCCGCTCCTCCGCCTTCATGCTCTTGATGGGGTAGAAGGAGCCGTCCTCCAGCATGCTCCTGTCCTGCCACGCGCAGAGACCGACCCGGTACTCGGTGGCGACCGGGCTTTCGGGGCGATACCGGATCAGCGGGGGCGGGCTAGCGGGGGACGACTTCGGCATCGGAGCTGCGCTCGGCCAGCCCCAGGCGGCGGTAGAGCGAGGCCAGCGGCCCGGGCGCCCACCAGTTCCACCGCCCCATCAGGCGCATGGTGGCCGGCACCAGCAGGGCCCGCACGATGGTGGCGTCGATCACCACCGCCAGCCCGATGCCGATTCCCACCGCCTGGATGATCACCGAGCGCGCGGTCGCGAAGCCGAAGAACACCGCGGCCATGATGGCGGCCGCGCCCGTGATGAGGCGGCCCGTCGACTCGAGGGCGTCGGCCACCGCGTGCGCGGTGTTGCCGTGGCGCTCGTACTCCTCGCGCACCCGGCTCAGCAGCAGCACCTCGTAGTCCATCGAGAGGCCGAACACAAAGCAGAACATGATGAGCGGGGTCGCGGTCTGGATGGGGCCCGGGGTGAAGTGGAGCCAGCTCGACAGGTGCCCGTCCTGGAAGATCCACACCAGCGCCCCGTAGGAGGCGCTGATCGAGAGCAGGTTCATGATCACCGCTTTGAGCGGCAGCAGGACCGAGCCCAGGAGCAGGAACAGCACCACGTAGGTCGCCAGCATCACCAGCCCCACCGTGCGCGGGGCGTGCCGGGTGACCAGGTTGATGATGTCGAGGTCGAACGCGGTCTGCCCGGTCACCAGCAGCTCTCCGCCCACCGCGGGATGGGAGGCGCGGATCTCCTCCACCAGCGCGCGCGCCTCCGGGCTCGACGGCTTGAGCGGCGTGGCCACCACCAGGAGCGCGAGGCGGCCCCCGATGGTCTGGCGCACGAGCTGCTGCACCCCGGGGGGCCGCATCGAGGCGGGAGCGGTCGCGAGCTGCTGGTACTGCTCGCGGGTCACGCTCGGATCGAGGTCGACCAGGCTCTCCACGCGGGTCACGTGGGGCCGCTTGGCGAGCCATCGGCTCAGATCGTAGAGGGCGCCCACCCGCTCCGCGGTGAGCGGGGTCCCGTCGGGAAAGCGCACCACCACCAGGACGCGGTTGGTGTCGCCCCCCGCGAAGTGATCGCGCAGCGACTCGTCGCCGCGTCGGGACGCGGCCTCGGGCGGGAGCGCGTTGACGTCGCCCGAGCCCACCTGCAGGTGCAGGAAGGGGACGCCCAGGATCAGCAGCAGCGCCGAGACCGAGAGGAACACCGCCCACGGATGCGTCATCACCGTGACCGCCACCGAGTGCCAGAGCCCCCGGCCCTTGCGCGACCGCTCCGGGTGCACGAAGGGCAGCCGCAGCGCGTTCACCCGCGGGCCTAGGATCGCGAGCAGGGCCGGCAGCAGGGTGAGCGCGTAGAGCACCGCGAGCGAGACCACCACCGTCCCGGCCCAGCCGATGGAGCCGATGTTGCCGAGGCCGAGGAAGACCATGCCCAGCAGCCCGATCGCCACCGTGACGCCGGAGAAGAGGATGGCCCGGCCCGCGGTGGCCATGGTGCTCGCGAGGGCCTCCGGGCCGGGGCGCCGGCGGATCTCCTCCCGGAAGCGGCTCACGATGAACAGCGAGTAGTCGATGGCCACTCCGAGGCCGATCATGGTCACGATGTTGGGTGCGTAGACCGACACCGACGTGTAGCGGGCCATCAGCAGGGTGCCCGCGATCGCGCCCGCCATCGAGAGCGCGCCCACCAGCAGCGGCAGCATCGCGGCCACCACCGAGCCGAACACGAGCAGGAGGAGGATCACCACCACGGGCAGGATCACCAGCTCCGCCCGGTGCAGGTCGGAGCGGGTCACCTCGGTGAAGTCGTGATTGAGGGGGATGTTGCCGACCGGCAGCACCTCGAGGGTGTCGGTCTTCACCTTGCCCCGCAGGGAGGGATACACGTCGGGCGGCAGCACCGAGAACTCGAGCGACGAGAACGCGGAGGCCTCGCCCTTCAGCTCGACCACCGCGAGGGCGCGGTGGCCGTCGCGCGACATCATCTCCGCCGCCGGCACCGAGGCGTCGTAGACCGGCGGGTCGTAGGCGGTCACCACCCGCGCCACCCGGTCGTCCTGCCGCAGGGGGGCGAGCGCCTTCTCGACTTCTCGACGGAACGCGGGATCGCTCGCCCGGAGCCGGTCGCTGCTGAAGATCAGGCTGAACGAGGGCGGACGCCCGGGCAGCTCGCGACCGATCAGGTCGAGCGCGCGCCCCGACTCGGTCGTGGTGGGCACGTCGGTGGTGGCCAGGCGGCCGCCGTGGGCGATCAGCCACAGGGACGGGATCACGCTCAGCAGCGAGACCGCGATGACCGCGAACCGGAAGCGATGGACGAACCGACCCCAGCCCGCGAGCATAGGGTCCTATCGTAACCCAAACCGCGAGGGGACCCGCCCTCTAGGCGCGGCCGGCAGCCTCCGCGACCCGCGCGTCACGCCAGCCGTTCGCGGCCACGAGGGCGCCCACCAGCACGAGCGCGCCGGCCAGCGACCAGAACACCGCCCGGTAGCCGCCGAGCCACGCGTAGAGCAGCGACGCACCCACCGGCCCCAGAGCGCGGGCGCCGTTGGCGCCGAGCGCGACCGCACCGCTGATGGTGGCGTAGTGCGCGGGCCCGAACAGCTCCGCGAGCGTGGTGGCGCGCGCGAGCGTGGCCATGCCGTTGGCCGCGCCCAGCACCGCGATCACGAGCACCAGGCCGCCCGGCAGCCCGGGGGCGAGCGCGACGAGGGTGAGACCGAGCGCCTGGGCCAGGAACACCGCCATGGTGACGCCGAGCGCGCCGAAGCGGCCGGCCACCGCGATGAAGACGAGGCGGCCGGGAATCTGCATCGCGCCCATCCAGCCGATGGCGACGGCGACCGCGGTGGCCGGGTGCCCGTTCTCCACCATGTAGGGGATCAGGTGCAGGGTCACCGCGGAGGTGGCGAAGCTGCCGATCGCGAACGCCAGCGACAGGGCCCAGAAGATCGGCGCGCGCGCGGCCACCGCGAGCGGCACCCCCGGGCCGCGCGCCTCGACGCCCGCCGCGCGCCCGCGCGGCCGCGCGAGATGAGGGGGCTGACGACGCAGCACGAGGCCGTGGAGCGGGATCGTGACGACGGCCAGGATCGTGGCCAGCCCCAGCAGGGCCGGGCGCCAGCCCCAGTGCTGGAGCAGACCCGCGCTGATCGGCATGAAGATGGTGCTGGCGAGCGCGCCGGCCAGCGTGACCACCGTCAGCGCGCGGTCGCGATGCTCGGTGGGGAACCAGCGGACGACCGCGCCGAACGCGGGCTCGTAGAGCGTGGCCCCCAGGGCCAGGCCCATGAGCGCCCAGACCGCGTAGAGCCCGCCCACGCTCGAGACCTGCGACCAGGCGATCACCAGCGCGGTGCCGAGGCACGAGCCGAGCGTCATCAGCCCCCACGGGCCGCGCCGGTCGAGCCAGCGGCCCACCGGCAGCGCGGCGAGCGCGGCCACCGCCATCCCCACCGTGAACGCGCCGGTGATCGCCACCCGCGAGCCGCCGAGATCGGCCTCCATGGAGGCGAGGAACACCGGGAAGCCGTAGTACATGATCCCCCACGACACGATCTCGGTGACGCAGAGGGTGGCGACGACGGTCCAGCCGTAGCTCAGAGCAGGCGCTCCATGATCAGCACGTCGACCCATTTGCCGTCGAGCATCCCCTGCTCGTGGTAGACCCCGACCGGGGTGAAGCCCATCTTCCGGTAGAGGGTGACGCCGGCCTCGTTGTAGGGAAAGGTGGCCAGCACCATCTTGTGGTAGCCGGTGCGCCTGGCCAGCGCCAGCAGGTGCTGCAGGAGCGCGCGGCCCACCCCGCGCCCGCGCCACGCGCGCTCCACGTAGACCGAGAGGTCCACCACGTGGTCGTAGGCGGGCCGGGCGTTGAACGAGTTGAGACTGCCCCACCCCACCACGACGCCACCGGTCACCGCCACCACCACCGGGTGACGCGGGGCGCGCGCGGCCATCCACTGCCGGCGCTCCTCGGGGGTGCGCGGCTCGGTCTCGAGGGTCGCGATGCGGTCCTCGATGCCCTGGTTGTAGATGGTGCAGATCGCCGCCGCGTCGTCCGGCGTCGCGGAGCGAATCGAGACGTCCGCCATGGGTCCTCCTCCTGTCTCGCAGTGTGCGACCCCCGGCTGTCATAAGGGAAATAGATTGTTCTCATGCAAACGATGAGGAATACTTCGGGGAGATGGACCTCAATCCGGTCCACGTGCGGACTCTCCGGGAGATTGCTCGGCACGGGTCCTTCTCACGCGCGGCCGAAAGCTTGCGTCTGAGCCAGCCCGCGGTGAGCCTGCACATCCGGCAGCTCGAGGCCCGCTGCGGCACCGCGCTCCTCGAGCGGGTGGGCAAGCGGGCCTTCCCCATCCGCGCCGGCACCGTGCTGCTGGAGCACGCGGGGCGCGCGTTCGCCGAGCTCGACGCGGCGCAGGAGGCGCTGCGCCAGCTCCGCGGGGTGGTGGCGGGCCGCCTGCGACTCGGCACCGGCGCCACCGCGAGCATCCACCTGCTGCCGCCGCTGCTGCGCCGGCTGCGGGACCGCTACCCGGAGCTGGAGCTGATCGTGGTGACCGGCAACGCCCCCGAGATCGCGGCCGCGGTGGCGGCCAACGAGCTCGACGTGGGCCTGGTCACGCTGCCGGTCACCGGCCGGCAGCTCGCGGTGACCACGTTCCGCCAGGATCCGCTGGTGGCGGTGGCTCCCCCCGGCCACCGCTGGCCGGGCCCGGGCGCCCTCACCCCGGCGGAGCTGGCGCGGGTGCCGCTCATCCTCTACGAGCGCGGCGGGACCATTCGCCGCGTGGTCGAGGGGTGGTTCCGGCGGGGCGGCGCGCGACCGCACGTGGTGATGGAGCTCGGCAGCGAGGAGGCGATCAAGAAGCTGGTGGAGGCCGGGCTCGGGGTCTCGGTGAGCCCCGCGATGGCGGTGCGGGACGAGGTGCGGGCGGGCGCGCTCATCACCCGGCCCCTCTCGCCCGCCCTGGTGCGGCGGCTCGGGCTGGTGCGGCGGCGCGACAAGCCGGAGACGCCGGCCCTGCGCGTGTTCCTCGCCGCGGTGGGGGGCCTCAGTGAAAGTCGTGCGAGGGCACGCTCGCCAGGCGATGGCGGAGCGGCGCGAGCCGCTCGGCGCGCACGGAGGTGACGTTGTCCTGGCGCTGCAGCGTCCCCTCGATCAGGAGAAACGACTCGTTCACCAGCGCGAGCCGGTGCTGGTGGAAGAGGGCCGGCCGCACGATCACGTTGACGAGGCCGGTCTCGTCCTCGAGGTTGAGGAAGACGAAGCCCTTGGCGGTGCCCGGCCGCTGGCGCACCACCACCGCCCCCGCCACCTTCACCCACGCCCCGTGACGGAAGGCGGCGAGGTCCGCCGCCCGCGACACGCCCATGCGCAGGAGCCGTCCCCGCCGGAAGGCCATCGGGTGCGGCCCCAGGGTGAGCCCGGTGCCGTCGTAGTCGGCGAGCAGCCGCTCCTCCGCGCTCATGGGCCGGAGCGGCGAGGCCTCGCGCGGGGCGGGCAGCGCCTCGAAGAGCGCGCCCGCGGGCCGCCCCGCGCGCTCCGCCGCCCACAGCGCCGCCCGCCGCTCCGGCTCGAGGCTGCCGAGCGCTCCCACCCGCGCCAGCTGCGCCACCTCGTCGCGCCGGAGCCCGCCGCGCCGCACCAGATCCTCGACCGAGTCGAACGGCCGCCGCGCCCGCTCCGCCTCGAGGCGCCGGCCCGCCTCCTCGCGCAGCCCGCGCACGTAGCGCAGCCCCAGGCGCACCGAGCCGGCGGGCTCGATCGTACACAGCCAGCCCGAGTAGTTGACGTCGGCGGGATGGATGACCTGCCCGTGCCGGCCCGCGTCGTTCACGATGGTGGCGGGGTCGTAGAACCCCATCGGCTGGTTGTTCAGCAGCGCGGCGTAGAACGCGGCCGGGTGATGCGCCTTCAGGTAGGCGCTCGCGTACGCGAGCAGGGCGAAGCTGGCCGCGTGCGAGTTGTGGACGATCAGACCGTCGGCGACGAAGTTGTGGTCCTCCTCGACGGCCAGATCGTAGGTCGCGGCCATCCCCGCGGGCTCCACGTCCACCACGCAGTCCCAGCTCACGAAGGCTCCCGCCACCGCGGTGGCCACGTGGTCGTCGGGCCCCAGGGTTCCCAGCGGCCGCCACCCGGTCTCGGTGAGCAGCAGGTGCTCCGGGGTCGCCACCACCTCCCGCCCCAGGAAGGTGCGCAGCCGGTACACCGTCCGGGTGCCGCTCCGGGTGGCCGCGAGCACCCGGCGCTTCCGGATCTTGAAGTCCGCATCGCAGGCCAGGGTGTGGGTCAGCGTGGCACGGCCTTCCACCACGTCCTCGATCCGCACCGCGGAGCCGGTCTCCGCGTCGATCACCCGGCTGTCGCCCGCCACGCACTCCGGGAAGCCGTAGAGCGCGAACGCGGTGATGGAGTCGATGATGGCCTCGGCCGCGGCGCCCGAGATGCCCTTCCGGGTCATGCCCGCCCGCAGCTTCACCTCCACCTCCTTCATGGCGCGCTCCGAGCGCTTGAAGCCGAAGGCGCGGCGCAGCTCCTCGGCTTCCCCCCCGGTGAAGCCGGCGGTGGCCATCGCCATGCGCAGGAGCTGCTCCTGGAAGAGCGGCACGCCCAGGGTGCGGCGCAGGATCGGCTCCAGGTCCGGATGCGGCACCGTGATCGCCTCGCGGCCCGCGCGACGGCGCAGGTAGGGATGCACCATGTCGCCCACGATGGGACCGGGACGGATGATCGCCACCTGCACCACCAGGTCGTAGAATCGCTCCGGGCGCAGGCGCGGCAGCGTGGCCATCTGGGCGCGGCTCTCCACCTGGAACACCCCGATGGTGTCGGCCTCCTGGAGCATGCGGTAGACGACCGGGTCCTGGGGCAGATGGGCCAGGTCCACCGCCCCGCCGCGGCGGCGGATCATCTCGAGCGCGTCCTGCAGCAGCGACATCATGCCGAGCCCGAGGAGGTCGACCTTCACGATGCCGAGGGCGGCACAGTCGTCCTTGTCCCACTGCACCACGCTGCGCCCGGGCATGGTGGCCGGCTCGAGCGGCACCACTCCGTCGAGCCGCCCCTGGGCGATCACCATGCCGCCGGAGTGCTGGCCCAGGTGCCGCGGCAGGTCCTGGATCGCGCTCCACAGCCGCGCGAAGTGCTGCATGCGCGGCTCGGCCGGATCGCACCCCGCCTCGCCCAGGTGCGCGAGCAGGCTGTCGCCCGGATCGTTGTACTCCCAGTTGCTCACCAGCTGCGAGAGCCGCTCGATCACGTCCGGGGGCAGGTCGAGGACCTTGCCCACCTCGCGGGCGGCGCTGCGCCCGCGGTAGGTGATGACGTTGGCGGTCATGGCCGCGCCCAGCCGGCCGTAGCGCTCGTAGACGTACTGGATCACCTGCTCCCGGCGGTCGCCGCTCGGCAGGTCGAGGTCGATGTCGGGCCACTCCCCGCGCTCCTCGGAGAGGAAGCGCTCGAAGAGCAGCTCCATCCCCACCGGGTCCACCGCGGTGAGGCCGAGCGCGTAGCACACCGCGCTGTTGGCCGCCGAGCCGCGGCCCTGCACCAGCACCCCGTGCGAGCCGCAGTACTGCACGAGGTCCCACACGATGAGGAAGTAGCCGGCGAGATCCAGCCGGCCGATGAGGGCCAGCTCGTGCTCGATCTGCCGGCGCGCCTTCTCCGCGAGCGGCCCCGAGCCGTAGCGGGTACGCGCCCCCGCGTGGGCGAGCGTCCGCAGGAAGCCGATGGGGGTCTCCCCGCGCGGCAGCGGATAGTCCGGGAAGCGGTAGCCGAGGTCCTTGAGGGTGAAGCCGAGCCGCATCGCGAGCTCGCCGGTGTTGGCCACCGCCTCCGGGCAATCCGCGAAGAGCCGCTCCATGGCCGGCCCCGTCTTCATGAAGTGCTCGCTGTTGCGCGCCAGCTTCCGCCCGGCCTCTTCGAGGGTGACGTGCTCGCGGATGCACGTGAGCACGTCGAGCAGCGGCCGGTCGCGGCGCCCGATCAGGCGCGGCTCGTTGGTGGCCAGTAGAGCCACCCCCAGGCGGGAGGCCTCCCCGCGCAGCCAGTCGTTGCGCGCCTCCTCCGGACGGCTCAGGTGGCGCTGCAGCTCCGCGAAGACGTTGAAGCGGCCGTAGGTCGAGATCAGGCGCTCGAGCAGGCGCCGGGCCCCCGGCGCGCCCTCGCGCGCGAGCGCGGCGGCCACCGGCCCCCGTCCGCCCCCGGTGAGGCACACGAGCCCGCCCGAGAACTCGGGCAGCTCGTCGAGCGTGGCTGCTCCCGCCCCCTTGGCCGCGCGCATCTTGATGCGAGTGAGCAGACGGCAGAGGTTCTGGTAGCCCTCGCGGTCCTCCACCAGGAGCGGCAGCCGGCTGCCGTCGTCGAGGGTGACCTCCGCACCCACCCGCGCGGAGATGCCGAGCCGGGTGCACGCGCGGTAGAGCCGCGCCGCGCCGAAGACGCCGTCGGCGTCCAGCAGCGCGATGGCGGACTGGCCGAGCGCGGCGGCCCGCTCGGCCAGCGCCTCCGGCAGGGCGGCGGCCTCGAGGAAGCTGAAGGCGCTCTTGGCGTGCAGCTCGACGAACACGAGATCAGGCCGCGGGCGCCGGGGGCGTGAAGCGGCGGAACTCGACGTGGTCCAGCAGCTCCGCGAACCCGTCGCCGAGGACGTGGGGCGGGCGGACGTCGGCCTCGCGGATGCCCTCCGAGCGGGCCAGCATCGCGGGCGACCAGTGGGTCACCCGTCGCAACAGGTCGTAGCCGGGGCGGCTCCGCACGTCGCCGTAGCGGGCGAACACGTCCAGCACCCCCGCGGCCTGCGCCATCGTCACGTCCTTGATCAGGCTGTCGCCCACGTACACCGCCGCCGCGGGCTCGGCCCCGACGTCGGAGAGGATGTCGCGCAGCACGGAGGCATCCGGCTTCCACGTCCCCTCGCGGGTGTGGCGGGCAACGGTGGAGCGAAGCCGGTAGTGCTCCGGCGGATAGCGCCGGATCTGCGAGGCCGTCACGCCCTCCGGCAGGGCGTGGTCGGGCAGCGAGTAGAGGTAGTCGAGCGCGCCGTCGAGCTCGAGGGTGCGCACCCGGTAGTCCGCGTAGTACGCCCGGGACTCGGTGTAGGCGATCACCAGCGCCCCCGCCGCTCGCACCGCGCGCAGGGTCTCGCGCACGCCCGGGTAGAGCGCGAGGGTCCGGCGGCGCATGACGCGGTAGGCGTCGATGGCGGCCGCGTACCGCCCCGGCAGGTCCTCCGCATCGGGAGCATGCCGGGCGCGGAGCGAGGGCAGCTCCTGGATGGCGAAGGCGTACTCGGTCGTGCCGTGCCGCTGGTGGATCGCGAAGAATTCCGCCTCGAGCGTCGCGCGCGGCACGCCGCTGTCGGCCATCAGATGCTCGAGCATCGCTCCGAAGGCGGCCTGCCACATGCCGAGCCAGTCGAAGAGGGTGTTGTCCATGTCCGTGACCAGGACAGTCGCGAAGGAGCGGGCCGCGGCGGCCATCAGTCCCCGGTGGCGTCAGTCCCGGGGGTATCAGTCATAGATCCCGGCCAGGTGCCAGGCGGAGCCGTCGTGGGCCAGACGGCAGAGCGTGCCGTCGGCCAGCTCCACGTCCCACTCGTCCTGCAGCCACACGCGTGTGGTCCACCACTCGCCGGACGCCCGCCACGGTCCGACTCCGGCCACGATGCGCCCGGCGAGACGGCTCGATCGCAGCGCGACCGGCCGACCCGACGCGAGCGTGACCGCGGCGGGGACGGGCGGGCGGAAGCGGCGGAGCGCGAGGACCGGCGCGGCCACCACGGACGCGTCGCGGGGGGGATTCGGGGGCCGGCGTCTGGGCCCCCTCACCCTGCCCTCTCCCCGAAGGGGAGAGGGAGAAGCAGGGACTCCCCGAGGGGGAGAGGGAGAAGTGTGAGCTCCACGGCGGGGAGAGGGAGGAGGCGCATAGGCGTCCAGGCCCACGGCATCGGGCCGATGGCTGTCGAGCAGCGCCGGGGCGCCTATACGATCCGGACCCACCAGCGCCACCAGCCGGTTCATGGTGGCCGCCAGGAAGCGTGGGCTCGGACGCGAGGGATCGGTGAACGACTCCTGGGCGGCGCCCGCGCGGGTCGGCCGCGCACGCAGGGTCACCGTCCGCACGATGCCGCGCGGTGGCCGCGCCTCGAGGGCCAGGCGCAGCAAGGCCGTCACCGCGGCGGACTCGGTCAGCGGCACCGCGGGGGTGAGCGCGCCCTCGTGCGCGCCGCCGTCGGCGAGCCGGCAGGTCCACTCGAAGCCGTCGGCGGCCAGGCCGCGCGCGCCGAGCCGGGCGCAGAGGCGCGCGGCCATCGCCCCGAGCCGCTCCACCACCGGCTCGAGCGTCTCGAGCCCCCACTCGCACTCGACCGACTCCTCGAAGGTGGGCCCCGGCCGCCAGGAGCCGAGCGGGCGCGGGTCCTCGCCGCGGGCCAGCCGCTGCGCCCGCACGCCCTCGGCCCCGGCCCGCTCGAAGACCCCCGCGGTGGGCAGCGCCGCGAGCTCGCCCATGGTGCGGATTCCCCAGCGCTCGAGACGGGTGGCGAGCTCCTCGGGCAGCGGCAGGAGCGACAGGGGGGCCGGGGCCAGCGCGGCGGCATCGCCCTCTGGCTCGACGATCGCGATGCCCTCGCCGAGACGGGCTGCGACCAGGGCGGCCAGGCGACCGCCCGCGAAGCCCACCCGGATCGAGAGGCCGACCGCGAGAGCCGCGTCCCGGAGCCGCGCGCCGAGCTCGGGCTCGGCCCCGAAGAGGCCTTCGAGCCCCGCCGCATCGAGATAGATGCAAGTTACTGCATCTTCGACGCGAGGCGAATGGGCGAGCGCGAGCTGGATCAGTGCGCCCGTCGGCACGAGCTCCGGGGTCTCGGGGAGCAGGCAGGCGATGCGGGTCATGCGCCGATGCTCCAGTTGTCGTGGGGCCAGTCCTCGAGGGTCCAGTCGATCGTCCAGTGGTGCCCCTCACCCTGCCGCCCCTCACCCTGCCGCCCCTCACCCTGCCGCCCCTCACCCTGCCGCCCCTCACCCTGCCGCCCCTCACCCTGCCCTCTCCCCAGGGGGGAGAGGGGGGAGAGGGTGGAGAGGCGGAGGCGGGCGATGGAGACCTCCGAGCGCAGACCGGACAGGCGGGTGAGTGGACGGACCCCCATCCACTGCGGCCCGAGCCGCCGGGTGGTCAGCACCAGCGAGGCGGGGCTGCCCTCGCGGTGACGGGCGACGCGAACGATCAGGATCGTGTCGGTGTCCTCCACCGCCCGCTGCAGCCGGATGTACGCGGCGGCGGGCACCGGGCCCAGATCGTCGAGATCCAGCACCACCAGGGCGAAGCCCGGACAGCGGGCCAGCAGGTCGGCGGCCCCGAGGGCCACCCGGAGGCGGCCGCCGCAGCGCACCCAGAGCAGGGCCGAGAGATCGGCGCCGGCCGCGGCGGCGGACGCGGGATCGAGGGCGTCGGTGGCGTCCACGAAGGCCACCTGCCCCGCGCCCGCCGTCGTGATGCGGGCGATGAGGGCCAGGAGCAGGCTGCTGGCTCCGGAAGAGCGGGAACCGACGATCTCGCTGAGCCGGCCCGGGGGGAACAATCCGAGCAGGCCGAGCAGGCCGTCGATCCTCTCGCGCTCCCACCCTGGCGGGGGTGAGGACTCGATCGGGACGCCCATCGGGACCGATTACACGTCACCTGTTGAGTATATTTCAACAACAAGATACAGGGGTCGAGCGCTCCCCGCCACGCTAGATGAAGGGCTCCCTAGGCCCGATCGCCCTGCATGCGGCGCCCGAACCGCCCGCGCGCCAGGGCCACGTAGGCCACCACGTACACCAGCACGCCGGCCACGTAGGTGCTCCACGCCACCGCCCAGATCGGTGAGCCCGCCGCGTACCGGGTGAACCCCTCGTACGCGAAGATGCTGAGGAAGATCCCGGACGGCGCCATCAGCAGCGCGGCCACGATCCTCGGCGCGGATCCCCGCCTGACCGCCCAGGGGGCGAGCAGCAGGCCGGCCTGCGACACGAGGCCCATCACCCCGAAGATGGCCAGGCTGATGAGGTCCGTGCGCTCCGGCTCCGACATGCGTCCGAACCCGTACGCGGCGCTGGCGAAGGCCGCCGCGAGCGACAGCCCGGTCAGCCAGGTCAGGACGAAGAAGACCGCGAACACACCGCGGCGATCAGCCAAGCCAGGGCATCTCCACGCGGCGGCGGGCCTCGAAGGCCTCGATGGCGGGCATCTGCTCGAGAGTCAACGCCAGCTCATCCCGACCAGTGAGGAGCCCGTGCTTGCGAAAGCCGTCCACCTCGAATCGGATGGCCACCCCGTCGGGCGGGGTGACGGTCTCTGCCTCCAGGTCCACCGTGAGCGTGGTGCCGGGCCGGGCCGCGAGCGCCTGCCTCAAGCCGGCCGCGGTCTCCGCCGGCACCACGATCGGCAGCACGCCGTTCTTGAAGCAGTTCTCGAAGAAGATGTCGCCGAAGCTCGGCCCGATCACCACCCGGATGCCGTGATCGAGCAGCGCCCACACCGCCATCTCCCGCGAGGAGCCGCAACCGAAGTTCTCGGCGGTGACCAGGATGCGCGCCGCGCGGTGGCCGGGCCGGTTCAGCACGAAGTCCGGCTGCTCCGCCCCGGTCGCGTCGAAGCGCACGTCGTGGAAAAGGAGCGGGCCGAAGCCGCTCTCGCGCGGCCGCCGCAGGAAGCGCGCGGGGATGATGCGGTCGGTGTCGATGTTGGGCAGGTCCATCGGGGCCGCCACCGCGGTGAGCCGGACGAAGGGGTCCACGGGCGCCTCAGGCGAGCGTGCGCACGTCGGTGAGCCGCCCGGTCACCGCGGCGGCGGCCGCCATCGCGGGGCTCATCAGGTGGGTGCGCGCGCCCTTGCCCTGGCGGCCCTCGAAGTTGCGGTTGGACGTGCTGGCCACCCGCTCCCGCGCCGCCGCGAGGTCGCCGTTCATGCCCACGCACATCGAGCAGCCCGGCTCGCGCCACTCGAAGCCCGCCTCGGTGAACACGCGGTCGAGCCCCTCGGCCTCCGCCGCGCGCTTGACCCCGCCCGAGCCCGGCACCACCAGCGCGGGCACCGCGGCGCGCCGGCCGCGCGCCACCGCCGCCGCCGCGCGCAGGTCCTCCAGGCGGCTGTTGGTGCAGGAGCCGATGAACACGCGGCTCACCGGGGTGCCGGCGAGCGGCGCGCCGGCGGTCAATCCCATGTAGGCGAGCGCGCGCTCCATGCTCGCGCGCCGGGACGGATCGCCCACCGCGGACGGGTCCGGGATCCGCGCCGTGATGGGCAGCGCGTCCTGCGGGCTCGTGCCCCACGTCACGGTGGGCGCGATGTCGGCCGCGTCCAGGGTCACCTCGCGATCGAAGACCGCGTCGGGATCGGAGGGCAGCGCGCGCCAGTGGGCGAGGGCCTGCGCCCACCCGGCCCCGCGCGGCACGAGCGGGCGGCCCTCCAGATAGGCGAAGGTGGTTTCGTCGGGCGCCACCATGCCCGCGCGCGCGCCCGCCTCGATCGACATGTTGCACACCGTCATGCGCTCGTCCATCGACAGGGCCCGGATGACCGGGCCCGCGTACTCGATGGCGTGTCCCACCCCGCCGCCTGCGCCGATGCGGGCGATGATGGCGAGGATCACGTCCTTGGCCGCGATGCCGGGGGCCCGCACGCCGGTGACGGTGACGCGCATCACGCGGGGCTTGCGCTGCCAGAGGCACTGGGTGGCCAGCACGTGCTCCACCTCGGTGGATCCGATGCCGAAGGCGAGCGCGCCGAACGCGCCGTGCGTGGCGGTGTGGGAGTCGCCGCACACCAGGAGGATGCCGGGCTGGGTCGCCCCCTGCTCGGGGCCGATCACGTGCACGATGCCCTGGCGCGGCTCGCCGCGGCCGAAGAACGTGATGCCGAGGCGCTCGGTGTGCCGGCCGAGATCGGCGACCATGCGCCGCACCTCGGGATCCGCGATCTCCCCGCGACCGGACGCGGTCGGCACGTAGTGGTCCGCGGTGGCGAGGCACGCCTCGGGGCGGCGCACCGCGAGCCCCTTGCGCTCCATGCGCCCGAAGGCGTGCGTCGAGCCCTCGTGCAGCAGGTGACGGTCGACGTAGAGCAGGCTCTGGCCGCCCGGGCCCTCCGTCACCACGTGACGGCGCCAGATCTTCTCGAAGAGAGTGAGGCCGGTGGCCGCCATCAGCGCTGGGCGAACTTCTCCTCGATGCGGTGCCACCAGTCGAAGCCGACCCGGCGGAAGATGTCCATCGGGCTCAGCACCGGGCCCGGCTGCCAGTCGGTCCCGTGCTCCTTCAGGTACTGGAGCGACTTCTCCATCGCGGGCACCGCGGCGGCCATGCACACCGCGGGGAAGATCACCATCTTGAAGCCGAGGCTTTCGAGCTCCGACACCTTCACCGCGGGGGTCTTACCCCCGATCACCATGTTGGCCAGGAGGGGGGCCTTGATCTCGCGCGCCACCCGCCGGATCTCGTCCTCGGTCTGCGGGGCCTCGAAGAAGATCACGTCGGCGCCCGCGGCCGCGTAGCGGTTGCCGCGGTCGATCGCGTCGTCGAGGGAGGTCACGGCGCGCGCGTCGGTCCGCGCGATGATCACGAAGTCGGGATCGGTGCGGTACTCGGAGGCGGCCCGGATCTTGTCGCAGAACTCCTCGGTGGGGATCACCTGCTTGCCCGCGATGTGCCCGCACTTCTTGGGCGCCACCTGGTCTTCCAGATGCAGCGCCGCGACCCCCGCCTTCTCGTATTCGCGAACCGTGCGGACCACGTTGAGCACGTTGCCGTAGCCGGTGTCGGCGTCCGCGATCACCGGCAGCGAGACGCACGAGGCCAGGTGCGCGGCGTGGTTCGCCATCTCGGTGAGCGTGGCCAGGCCCAGGTCCGGCTGGCCCAGGTGCGAGGCGGCGGTGCCGGCCCCGGTCATGTAGACCGCCTCGAAGCCGGCGGCCTCGATCAGGCGCGCGGAGAAGCCGTCGTAGGCGCCGGGGGCGACGATGATGCCGGGGGCCTGGAGCATCTGGCGGAGGCGTGTGGTGGCGCGCATGACGGAAAACCTTTCCCGGGCGTTCGGCCCGACGGGAACGACAGGCTATCGGGGGCTGGACGGCGACGCTGATTGTCGGACGATCGTCTCCGCGTTGTCAAATGGCCCGGATTCGGGGCCTCTTCGGCAACAATATCCGGGGAGGTTATTCCATGACCCGACTCATCGTCGCCTCGACTCTGACGCTCGGTCTCTCGCTCGCGCCGGTCGGCCCGGTCGCGGCGGACGAGGTCCTCTTCCTCAACGGCGATCGGCTGTCCGGCAAGGTCCTCAGCGCGACCGACGGAAAGCTCAAGATCAAGACCGAGGGAGCCGGCGACGTCACGGTCGAGCTCACCAAGGTGAAGACGTTCTCCACCGACGCGCCGGTCCAGGTCGGCATCGGTGAGAACCCGCCCGTCAAATCCGGCGTGAGCGCGGGCGCGGACCGCCAGGTGCAGACCGGTGAGCCGCCGCACCCGCTGGCGATCGCGGACATCAAGACGATCAACGAGCCGCCGCCCGCCTGGACCGGATCCATCGCGGTCGACGGGCTGCTCACGAGCGGAAACTCCGAGACCGCGCAGTTCGGCGCGCGGGCCGGCCTGTCGAAGCGGTGGCCGAGCGACCGCCTCAACTTCGGCGCCGAGTACTCCTTCGGTCGGCAGCGAGACCCCGACACTCGCGAGTCGAGCACCACCGTCGATTACGCGATGGGCCTCGGCAAGTACGACCACTTCTTCACCAAGAAGTTCTACGGGTACCTCGGCACGAAGGCGGAGCGCGACGGCGTCGCGGAGCTGGAGCTCCGGCTGACTCCGGGAGCCGGCGTCGGCTACCAGTGGTTCGAGCGCCCGACCTTCAACCTCTCCACCGAGGCGGGCCTGGTGTGGGTGTACGAGAACTACAAGCGCACCGGGTCGCGAGAGTTCTTCGGGCCGCGCTTCGCCTACTCGGTCGACTGGACGCCCGTCCAGCCGTTCACCCTCTACCACAAGCTCGAATACATCCCGAGCTTCGAGGATTTCCGGGGCGACTACCTGCTCAACATCGACGCGGGAGCGCGCCTGAAGGTCTGGAAGGGCTTCTTCGCCGAGCTCCGCTACGAGTTCCGCTACGACTCGACCCCGGCGCCCGGCCGGGACCGGGCGGACGCCCGTTACATCTTCGGCGGAGGCTGGAGCTTCTGACCCGCGCCGAGGTCGTCGACGGCGCCCGATCCGACGCCGGCCGGCTGTTGTACAATCCGCAGGGGTTCTCACCAAGATCGGAGCCGAGCCATGCCGTTCGCCGACGTCGGCGGGGTCAAGCTGTTCTACGAGGAAACGGGCGCGGGGGCGCCGCTGGTCTTCGTCCACGAGTTCGCGGGCGACCACCAGAGCTGGCACCTGCAGGTGCGCTTCTTCTCTCGCCGCTACCGCACCATCGCCTACAACGCGCGGGGCTACCCGCCCTCCGACGTGCCGGAGGAGCCGGGCGCCTACTCCCAGGACCGCGCCGCCGACGACATCCTCGGCCTCCTCGACCACCTGAAGATCCCCAAGGCCCACGTGTGCGGGCTCTCCATGGGCGGTTACGCGGTGCTGCACTTCGGCCTGCGCCATCCGGAGCGCGCGCTGTCGCTCACGGTGGCGGGGGCCGGCTACGGCAGCGTGCCGGGCGAGCGCGAGCGCTTCCGCAAGGACGTGGAGGAGACCGCGCGCCGCTTCGAGACCGACGGCATGGCCGGCGTGGCCGGCTTCTACACCAAGGGCCCCACCCGGGTGCAGTTCATGGACAAGGACCCCCGCGGCTGGCAGGAGTTCTACGATCAGTTCACCGCCCAGTCCGCCCGGGGGCACGCGCTGACCATGCGCGGGGTCCAGATGTCGCGGCCGTCGATCTTCGACCTCGAAGCGGCGATGAGCCGTCTGGAAGTCCCGACCCTCATCATGACCGGCGACGAGGACGAGCCCTGCCTCGAGCCCGCGCTCTTCATGAAGCGCAAGATCCGCTCCTCGGGCCTGGTGGTGATCCCCAAGGCGGGCCACACCATCAATTTGGAGGACCCGGAGCTGTTCAACCGCGCGCTGCTCGACTTCGTCACCGCGGTGGACGCCGGGCGCTGGCCGCTCCGCAACCCGGCCTCGCTGAGCGGCTCCGCCATCATGCCCGCCTCGATGAAATCCGGAGGATCACGATGACGCTGCCGCTGGCGCCCTTTACGGTGATCGACCTCACCCGCGCCCGCTCGGGCCCCACCTGCGTGCGGCAGCTCGCCGACATGGGCGCGCGAGTGATCCAGATCTCGGCCCGCGAGGACGTGGAGGGCGACTTCCCGCGCCGGGGCTTCGACTCCCAGAACCTGCACCGCAACAAGCGCTCGCTCACCCTGGACCTCAAGGCGCCGCGGGGGATCGAGATCGTGCACAAGCTCGTCGCCGGCGCGGACGTCGTGGTGGAGAACTTCCGGCCCGACGTGAAGACGCGCCTCGGGCTCGACTACGAGACGCTCTCGCGCATCAACCCGCGCCTGGTCTACGGCAGCATCTCCGGCTTCGGCCAGGACGGCCCCTATCGCGACCGACCCGGCTACGATCAGATCGCGCAGGGCATGGGCGGGCTCATGTCGATCACCGGCCTGCCCGGGCAGGGTCCGGTGCGGGTCGGCATCCCGGTGGCCGATCTCACCGCCGGTCTCTTCCTGGCCCAGGGCATCCTGGTCGCGCTGCTGGAGCGCGAGCGCTCCGGCAAGGGTCAGTGGGTGCACACCTCGCTGCTGCAGGCGATGGTGACCATGCTCGACTTCCAGGCCGCGCGCTGGCTGATCGGCAAGGAGATCCCGCCCCAGGCGGGCAACGACCATCCCACCGCGATCCCCACCGGGGTGTTCAAGACCGCGGACGGCCACCTCAACATCGCGGCCTCCGGCCAGCACATGTTCAAGCGGCTGTGCGAGGCGCTCGGCACCGAGCCGCTCCTCGACGACCCGCGCTTCCGCACCGCGCCGGACCGCTCGAAGAACCGCAAGGCCCTCGCGGTCGAGCTCGAGAAGGGCTTCGCCAAGCGCACCACCCAGGAGTGGGTCGAGCTGCTCAACGCCAAGGGGGTGCCGTCGGGGCCGATCCTCGACGTCAAGCAGGTCTACGAGGACGAGCAGATCCGTCACCTGAAGATGGCGGTGCCGGTCCAGCACCCCGTCCTCGGCGAGCTGCGGCTCCAGGCCCCGCCGGTCACGCTCTCGCGCACCCCGGGCGGCGTCCGCACCCCCGCCCCCGACGCCGGCGAGCACACCGACCAGATCCTCGGCGAGCTGGGCTACTCCCCCACCGACATCGACACCCTACGCCGCGACAAGGTCATCTAGCCGGGGTCAGGTCTTACATTCCGACATTTGGCGCATCGCGATGTCGGATTGTAAGACCTGACCCCATCGGAGAGAGACGTGAGAGAGAACGCGCTGAAGAAGATCTGGGCCAAGGGCGAGGCGGTGGTGAACGGGTGGCTGTCGATCCCGAGCGGCTTCTCGGCCGAGGTGATGGCGCACCAGGGCTTCGACTCGCTCACGATCGACATGCAGCACGGCGTGGTCGACTACCAGGTGGCGGTGAGCATGCTCCAGGGGATCTCGACCCTGGGCGTGGTGCCGCTGGCCCGCGTGCCGTGGAACGATCCGGCCCGGCTCATGAAGATCCTCGACGCGGGCGCCTACGGGGTGATCTGCCCGATGATCAACACCGCGCAGGAGGCGGAGGCGATGGTGCGCGCCTGCAAGTACCCGCCGCGCGGCTTCCGGAGCTGGGGCCCGGTGCGCGCCTCCCTCTACGCGGGCACCGACTACGGCGACCACGCCAACGTGGAGACCATCGTGATGCCGATGATCGAGACCGCGGAGGCGCTGAAGAACCTCGACGAGATCCTGAGCGTGGACGGCGTCGACGCCATCTATGTGGGCCCCTCCGACCTGAGCCTGGCCATGGGGCTCAAGCCGCGCCTCGACCAGACCGATCCCCCGGTGGTCGACGCGCAGAAGAAGATCGTGGCGGCCTGCAAGCGGCACAACGTGGTCGCGGGCATCCACAACGCGACCGCGGCCTACTCGCTCAAGATGATCGCGGAGGGCTACCAGTTCGTGACCCTCGCCAGCGATAGCCGGCACATGGCGGCCAAGGCCGCCGAGGAGGTCGGCATCGTGCGCAAGACCGGCACCAAGATCGGGAAGCTGCCGGCGTACTAGTGCCGGCCCGGCTGGACGGCGCGCTGCTCGACCGGGTGCGCGCCCATCTCGGCGCCTTCGACCGCGTCGCCCTGCCCGACGACGGGCGCCGGCGCGCCGCGGTGGCCGAGGTGCTGCTGGCCGACGCCGAGGGACGCGCGTGCTTCCTCATCACCCGCCGCGCCGCCACCCTGCGGAATCACACCGGCCAGTGGGCCCTGCCCGGCGGCCGGATCGATGCCGGCGAGACCGCGGAGGACGCGGCGCTTCGAGAGCTGCGGGAGGAGGTCGGCCTCACCCTGGACGCGGCCGCGGTGCTGGGGCTCCTCGACGACTACGGCACGCGCTCCGGCTACATCATCACCCCGGTGGTGGTGTGGGGCGGCGACGTGGGCACGCTGGTGCCGAACCCGGCGGAGGTGGCCAAGATCTTCCGCGTCCCCCTCGACGACCTCGAGGGACCGGACGTCCCGCGACTGGTCTCGATTCCGGAGTCCGATCGTCCGGTGATCCAGCTCCCGCTGCTCGGCACCCTGATCCACGCGCCGACCGCGGCGGTCGTCTACCAGATGCGCGAGGTGGTCGTCCACGGCCGCCCCACGCGCGTGAACCACTTCGAGCAGCCGGTGTGGGCCTGGCGCTGAGCGCCGGGCGCCACGGGCGGAGGAGCGGCATGGGCGTTCTCGACGGACAGGTGGCGATCATGACGGGCGGCGGCAGCGGCATCGGCCGCGCGGGGGCGCTGATGCTGGCCGCCGAGGGCGCCCAGGTGGTGGTGGCGGGCCGGCGCAAGGCGCCGATCGAGGAGGTGGCGGGCGAGATCGCGCGAGCGGGCGGCCGCGCGGTGGCGCGCGTCGCGGACGTGGAGAAGCCCGCGGAGGCGCGCGGGCTCGCGGAGTGGACCGTCGCCCAGTGCGGCCGTGTCGACATCCTGGTGAACAACGCTGGGCACTCGAGCCGGGCGCGCAACGTCCGCTGGGTCGGGCAGGAGGAGTGGGACAGCGTGCTCGCGGTGAACCTGACCGGGGTCTATGCGCTCACCCAGGCGGTGCTGCCCGGCATGATCGAGCGCGGGGGCGGGACCATCATCACGGTCAGCTCGCTCGCCGCGCTCAAGCCCGGGCTGATCGGCGGGGCCCCCTACGGCGCGGCCAAGGCCGGGGTGCGCAACCTGATGGGACACGTGCACACCGTGCTGCGCGAGAAGGGCATCCGCGCCACCACCATCATGCCCGCCGAGGTGGACACCCCGATCCTGGACAACCGCCCCCTGCGCCCGGACGCCCGGGCCCGCGCGACCATGATGCAGGCGGAGGACGTGGCCCGCGCCATCCTCCTCTGCGCGACGCTGCCCGCGCGCACCGTGATCGAGGAGATCGTCATGAGCCCGACGATCCTGCGCGACCAGGCGGCCGACATCAGGACCGCGCGCGACGAGGGCGCGCCGCCGGGCAAGGCCTAGGACGCGGCCGAGCCCTTCTGCCGCCGGCACGAGCGCCGCCACGCCACGAGTCCCGCGCCGGCCAGGCTGGCGGCCACGAGGGTGAGGGTGGCGGGCTCCGGCACCGTGGTCGGGCTCGGGGCGGCCGGGTCGACGTCGAAGCTGAAGTTGTCCCAGCCGAGCCCGCCCGGATCGGTGATCCCGTGGATCCGGATCGACGTGACGTGGTCGAAGGCGGTCAGGTCCACCAGGTTCGGAGTCGTGAAGCTCGCGTCGCCCAGGATGTCGACGGTGGCCGCGAAGGCGCCGCCCTCGAAGACGTCCACCTCCGCGACCTTCGAGTTGGCCACCGACTGGTTGTCGCCCACCTGCAGGAACGTCAGGTTGCGGACCGGCGACGTGAAGGTGAGGAACGTGTCCTGGGTGCAGGTGATGAGCCCGAGGGCGGTGCAGATGAAGTTCAGGCCCGCGCCGAGCCCCGGCTGCGAGGTGACCACGTTCACGGAGCCGCGCTCGGCCGAGAAGGTGACCTCGGGGAACTGGGTAGTCACCATCGGCCCGGTGCTCCCGCATCACCGAAGCCCTCGAAATCGATCAGCACCGCGGCCGAGGGCGCCGGGCTCAGCGCGGTCGTCAGCAGCACCAGGACCGCGAATCCTCTCCTCATCGCTCTCCTCCCAGCGAGGCCTGCTGCACGTGGTTACGGAATCCGATCGGGTCGCGCACGCGGCGAAAGACTTCGCGCGCGCCGCCGGTGCCGGTCACGGTCAGGTCGCCGTAGCCGAGCATGCGGCCGATCAGCCCCTGCTGCACCCCGATCGTCTCCACCTTCGTCAGGAGCAGCTCGGTGGTAGAGCGCGAGATCAGGCCGACTTTGAGGATGAGCCGGCTGCTGGTCACCGCGAACTCGGACGTCATCAGCTCCACGTAGTGCACGAGCGCCCAGGCGACCCCGATCGCCACCACCGCGGCGCCGATCATCCAGATCCAGGGGGGATCCTGCACCGGCCGCAGCACGGCCGCGAGCGCGATCCCGGCCACCATCACCAGGCCAGGTCGCAGGAAGAGGATCCAGTGGAGCCGCGTCTTGTACACCACGCGCTCCCCCTCCAGCAGGTGCCGCTCGACGTACCCCACGCCGTCAGCCTAACGCCGGGGTCAGGTCTTACATTCCTACATTTTCCCCGGCGGCCGGGGCGGCGCGGCGGGAGAAATGTCGGAATGCAAGACCTGACCCCGGTAGTCGCGGTGCCAGAGGTCGAGGTACTCGGTGGCGTTGCGCGCGATGTCGTCCAGCTCTTCCTGGCTCATCTTGCGCACCGGCTTGGCCGGCACGCCCATCACCAGCCAGCCCGCCGGCACCACCTTCCCCGGCGGCACGAGCGCGCCCGCCCCCACCTGGGCCCACTCCTCGACCACCGCCCCGGTGAGCACCACCGCCCCGATCCCGATGCGCACGTTGTCCATCACCGTGCACGCGTGCACCACCGCCCGATGCCCGATGGTGACGTTGGCACCCACCACGCAGGGGAACTGCGGGGTCACGTGCAGCACCGAGTTGTCCTGCACGTTGGAGTTGCGCCCGAGCGTGACGTAGTTGTCCTGATCGCCTCGCAGCACCGTGAACGGCCACACGCTCGCGCCCGCCTCGATGGTGACGTCGCCGATGACCTGGGCCGCGGGATCCACGTAGGCCTCCGGATGCACGCGCGGGGTCCGACCCGGCACCGAGCGGATCAGCGGCCGCTCCAGCGCGCGGGGCGCTTGTCGAGGAAGGCCCGCACCCCCTCGTGGAAGTCGGCGCTGGTGTAGGTCCGCGCGATCAGGTCCTCGTCGTCCGGCAGCGCGCGGCTCAGGGCGAGCCGCCGGATGGCCTCCTTGGTGACCGCGAGGGTGATGGGGGCGTGGTCCGCGATCTGCTGGGCCAGGCCCGCGACGCGCGCCGCGATCGACTCGGGGGCCACGATCTCGTGCACGTAGCCGGCGGCCCGGGCCTCCTCGGCGCCGAGCAGCCGCGCGGTGAAGAGCAGCTCCGTGACCCGTGAGGGCCCGAACACGTCGACCAGACGCGCGTAGGCCGCCATCGAGAGGCAGTTGCCGAGGGTGCGCGCGATGGGGGCCCCGAACCGCGCGTCGGGGGTGGCCACCCGGATGTCGCAGGCGGTCGCGATGCGGAAGCCGCCGCCGACCGCGAAGCCCTCGACCTGGGCGATCACCGGCTTGCGCACCGCCTCGAGCCGCGCGATGCGCCGGTCGCCGTCGCGCTCGTAGGCGATGCCGTCCTCGGCGCGCTCGAAGACCTGGAACTGGCTGATGTCGGTGCCGGCCACGAAGGCCTTGCCCCCGGCCCCGCGCAGCACCAGCACGCGGACGGAGTCGTCGGCGTCCACCTCCTCGCACACCTCGTAGAGTCGGTCGTACATGCCCCACGTCATCGCGTTGCGCGCCGCGGGCCGGTTGAAGGTCAGGGTGACCACCGGGCCCTCGCGGGTGACCAGCGTCTCGTCTTCCGTCGGCAACGGCGCGCGCCTCCCATGCATCCTCGTGAGTCGCCGCATCGTACCACGCCGCTGCGGCCTCCCCGGCCGGCCGCGGCGCCCGCCGCCGGACGCCGGTGGACCGAGTCGCGTTAGCATGCGTGCATGCCCCGCCCCGCCGGCCTCGTCCTCGACTACGGCAACGTGCTGACCCACCGGCAAGACGAGGCGTGGATGGCGGACGCGGCCCGACGCCTCGGCGCGGATCCCGCCGCCTTCCGCGACGCGTACTGGCGTCACCGCCACGCCTACGACGCCGACCTGTCGGCGCTCGCGTACTGGCGCCGCGTGGCGGCGGACGCGCGACCGGACGGCCCCGCCCTCGACGACCCCGCCTGGCTCATCGCGGCCGACGTCGCCTCCTGGACCGTCTACCACGAGGCGGTCTGGGCCCTCACGGCCCGGTTCCGCGCCGCGGGCGGGCGCACCGCGTTCCTCTCCAACAGCGGGCCCGAGGTGATGGCCCGCGTGCGCGCGGACCGGGCGCTGGAGGCGAGCTTCGATGCGGTGGTGATCTCCTGCGAGGTGGGGCTCACGAAGCCCGGCCCGCCGATCTTCCGGCTGTGCCTGGAGCGTCTCGGGCTGTCCGCCGGCGCCGTCCTCTTCGTGGACGACCGCGCCGACAACATCGAGGGCGCGGCGCGGGTCGGCCTGCGGACGCTTCACTTCGATGGCCGGGAGCCCTCGAGCAGCTCCGCGCGGAGATCGCCTAGCCCGACGCCGGAGGTGATCCACGCTGTCGCCAGGGTGGGAAATCCCCTTCTGGGCATGGGCGGACCACTTCAGACGCAACCTTTGCGGACAATGCGTAAATAGCTAACGGACAAGGCATCCAGTGATGGTGCGGCTCTTGCCTTTCCTGGTACTCGAGTGTGCAGGCGCGGCCCTCGGGTCACGCCACTTCCGATGGAGGGACACGCATGGGGCGATGGGGCATGGTGGTGACGGTCGGCGGGGCGCTGCTGCTCCTGGCCGGGCAGGCCGACGCGCAGTGGCGGTACACGGACGACAAGGGCACGAGCCGGGTCACCCAGTACAGGATCGACATCCCGGCCGACCTCCGCGACGGCGCGGAGTGGATCGGACCGGTCGGGCCGGGCAAGCCCGGGCTGAGCGCGGATCAGCTCCGCGCCGCGGAGCGGGACGAGGCAACTCGTCGCATCGTCGCCGCGGAGGCGGGCCTCATGCGCTATCGCAACATGCCGGCCCCGGCCCGGCCCGCCCCGGACCCGGGAGGCGCCGAGAAGGCCATGGCCTCGATGTGCATCTCGGGCCAGCAGCGGGTCATGACCTCGCCGGGCAGCTGGAAGGTCACCGGCGCCTGCAACTCGGACTTCTCGACCGGCTACTCGGGAGGCTACCCGACCTACGGAGGCTGGGGCGGCTACCCCGCCCACTGATCGCCGCACCTCGACGGGCCGGCCCGGCGAGGCGCGCTAGAGCCGGAAGCGCGCGCGGATCTCGTCGGGCCGCTCCGAGTAGGGCGGGATCGCCTCCCGGGGGTCGAACGCGATCTCGACCACGATCGCGACGGGGCTCCCCGCCCCGCGGGCGGCCGCGAACGCGTCGCGTAGCGTGGCCACATCGCCCACCGTGGTGACGTGGTGCAGGCCGGCGGCGCGGGCCAGGGCGGCCCAGTCCACCGTCACCGGCGGTAGCGCCTGCCCGCCGGAAGACTCGTAGCGGCCGTTCACCCAGAGCACCAGCGTGAGATTGGGCGGGGCGGCCGCCGCCACCGTGGCGAGCACGTTCGGGCTCATGAGCAGCGAGCCGTCGCCCTCGAGCGCCACCACGTGGCGGTCGGGCCGCTGGAGCGCCACCCCGAGTGCGAGCGGGATCGCTGCGCCCATCGAGTCGCACAGGGCGAACACCGGGCACGGCACCGTCATGTGGGGCAGGTAGCGGGCGTTCGCGCCCAGGCAGGAGATCAGGACGTCCGAGGGTCGAAGCGCCTCGACCAGGGCGTCCAGCAGCGGCTTGCGCGGGGTCATGCGAGGTCCTCCCCGCTGATCAGCAGCACGAACGGTCCGCGCGACTCCACGCAGAACTCGACGCCCTGCGTGACCTGCGCCGCGAGGTCGCCGCGGCGGTCGGCGCGGGCGTAGGGTAGCCGCCACGCCCGCAGCGTCTCCTCGGTCACCCTTCCCTTGGGCGCGTGGTAGTAGACCGGATCGCGATGGTCACCCCGCAGCGAGACGACGAAGAAGCACGGCAGGTGGTAGAGCTCCACCAGCCCCGCGAGCACCCCGCCGCAGTTGAGCAGCCCCGCGTTCTGGATCAGCACCGCGCCGCGCCCGCCGGCCAGGTTGACCCCGCACGCCACCGCGACCGCCTCCTCCTCGCGGGCCACGTCGACCGCCCGCAGCTGCCCCGAGCGGCGCACGCCCTCCATCAGCCGCCCGATCCACGTGTCCGGCACCGAGGCCACGAGGGTGACCTGGGCCGCTTCGAGCCCCGTCACGATCTGCTGCACGCCGGTCATCATCGGGCCCCCTCCCCCGCGGCGGGACCCAGCCGCATGAATGCCTCCGGCGGCAGGTGCAGCCGGAGGGCCTGGCCCGCGGCGAGCGCGGTGGGCACCGGCTCCGGCACGAACACCAGCAGCCGCTGGCCCCCGCCGATCTCCACCGTCACCTCGGTCTGCACGCCCTGGTAGACCACGCCGGCCACCCGCGCGTCGACCACGTTCTCGGCCGCGCCGCCGGTCAGCCGGACGCGCTCGGGCCGGATCGCCAGCTCCACCGGCTCGCCGACCCGCAGGCCGTCGAGGCCCACCACCCGCACCGCCTCGCCGCCCAGCAGCGTCACGCGGTCCGCCGCGGTCGCGCGCCCCCGCAGCACGGTGGAGGCGCCGATGAACTCGGCCACGAAGCGGGTGGCGGGCCGCTCGTAGATCTCGCGCGGCGCCCCGAGCTGCTCGATGCGCCCGCCCTGCATCACTGCGATGCGGTCGGAGAGCCCGAGGGCCTCGGCCTGGTCGTGGGTCACGAACACGGTGGTGATGCCGACCGAGCGCTGGATCTCGCGCAGCTCGCCCCGCATCTCCTCCCGCAGCTTCTTGTCGAGCGCGGCCAGCGGCTCGTCCAGCAGCAGCACGCGCGGCTCGTATACGAGGGCACGGGCCAGGGCCACCCGCTGCTGCATCCCGCCCGAGAGCTGGCTCGGACGGTGCTCCGCGCGCGCGTCCAGCCGGACCAGCGCCAGCGCGGCCCGCACCCGCCGCTCGACGTCGATGCGGGGCGTGCGCCGTTCACGCAGGCCGAAGGCCACGTTCTCGAACACGGAGAGGTGCGGGAAGAGAGCGTAGGACTGGAACACCACCCCGAGCCCGCGCTGGTGCGCGGGGCGGTCGGTCACGTCCTGTCCGTCGATGCGCACCCGGCCCGCGGTGGGCGGGACGAACCCCGCGATCAGGTTGAGGGTCGTGGTCTTCCCGCAGCCGGAGGGCCCCAGCAGCGAGAGCAGCTCGCCCTCGTGGATGGTCAGGTCGAGGCCCGCCACCGCGCGCACGCCCGCGTAGTCGCGGGTGCAGCCGACCAGCTCCACCACCGCGCGGGCCATCAGGCTCCCCTCACCTCAGGCTCCCCTCACCTCAGGCTCCCCTCACCTCGGGCTCCCCTCACCTCGGGCTCCCCTCACCTCGGGCTCCCCTCACCTCGGGCTCCCCTCACCTCGGGCTCCCCTCACCTCGGGCTCCCCTCACCTCGCGCGTGCTCATCGGTGGTGAAGGAACACGCCGCCCAGGTCGAGGAACCGGTCGGCGAGCCACACCGCCACGACGGTGCCCACGATGAAGAGCGTGGACAGCGCGGCGATGGTGGGGTCCGTGTAGTTCACCACGTAGGTGAACATCGCGACCGGCAGGATCTCGGTGAGCCGGGTCGAGATGAAGAGCGAGACCACGAACTCGTTCAGGGACACGATCACCGCGAACAGCAGCGCGGCGAGGAGCCCGGGACGGAGCAGCGGCAGGGTGACCCTCTGGAAGGCTCGCCACGGGGTGGCCCCGAGGCTGGCCGCGGCGCGCTCGAGGGTCGGATCGAGGTTGCGCGCGCTCACCCACACCGAGCGCACCACGAACGGCAGCACCAGGGCCACGTGGGCCGCGATCAGCACCGCCCGGCTGCGCAGGAGCCCGAGCGCGGCGCCCAGGATCAGGAAGCCGAGGCCGGCCGCGACCCCGGGCACCACGAGCGGCGACAGGAGCAGGGTGGCCCAGAGCGAGGCCCCGCGGGGAGCGCGGGCCAGCGCGAGCGCGGCCGCGGTGCCGGCCGGCATCGCCACCGCCACCGCGCCAAGCGTGACGACCAGGCTGTTCCACGTCGCGCGCTGGAACTGGGTATAGGTGATCACGTTGACGTACCAGCGCCACGAGAGGCCGCTCGGCGGGAACGACAGGATGGCGGTCGGATTGAACGACACCGCGATCACCACCAGCGTGGGCAGAGTCATGAACGCGACCAGCAGCAGCACCGCGAGCCGCAGCATCAGGCGCTCCGCTCGGAGCCCGCGGTGAGCCGCCCCACCGCGGCCAGGAGGCCGAGCGTCACCGCCAGGGCGAAGACCGCGAAGGCCGCGCCGCCGGGCCAGTTGAAGGAGTCCAACGCGAGGTCGCGGACCACGTTGGCGATCATCTTGACGCGCCCGCCGCCCAGCAGCTCGGGGGTGGCGAAGGCGCTGAGCGTCCAGGCGAAGACGATGACCGAGCCGGAGACGACCCCCGGCATCGACAGCGGAAGGGTCACCCGCCGGAACACCCGGGCCGGGCTCGCCCCCAGGCTCGCCGCGGCCCGCTCGTAGACCGGATCGATGTGGCTGATCGCGGCGGCCAGCAGAAGGATCATGGTCGGCATCGAGAAGTGCACGAGACCCACCAGCACTCCGCGAGCCGTGAAGAGCATCGGAACCGGCCAGGTGACCACCGTGTTCCCCAGCACCAGCACCCAGGCGTAGGTGCGCACGATGGCCCCGGTGAAGAAGGGCGCCAGCGTGAGCACCAGCAGGGTCGAGCGCACCCGCGGGCTCGGGGTGCGCGCGAGCACGTAGGCCACCGGGTAGGAGGCCACGAGGGTGAGTCCGGTGGTGGCCGCGCTCAGCACCACCGTGTCCCACACCGCGCCCAGGTATTGCCGGCTCATGATGCCGGTGAAGTTGCCGAGGCTGAGCCCGCCGGTCTGCAGCGACCCCGGCACGAACTCGAGCACGCTGTAGCGCAGCAGCGCGGAGAGCGCGGCCGCGAACACCGCGACAACGAGCAGGGCCGGGGTCAGGAGCAGCCGCACCGCGTGCGCCCGGCTACTTGACGATGTTGGCGGTGAACCACTCGCGCCAGGCGGGCAGGTTCTTGGCCCGGACCTCGTCGTTCATGATGTAGGCGCCCGCCTTCCACTCGGCCGGGGTGAGGAAGATGCCGGGCTGGCCATGGAAGGCCGCCGGCACGGTGGCCCCGCCGTTGACCGGCCCCGCCTTGAGGGCCTTGGCCAGCTCGGTCTGGATCTCCTTGGAGAGGGCGAGGTTGATGAACTGGTGGGCCGCGTCCGCCTTCGTCGTGCCCGCCATCACCGACATGCAGTCGATCCCCACGATGCCCGGGAAGTCCCTGGGCTGCACCAGCTTCACCGCGATCCCCTGCTCCTGGAGGTGGTAGGCGTTGACCGACAGCATGACCTGCACCGGCGCCTGCCCGGTCTTCATCAAGTCCTGGCTCTGGGCGTCGGTGGAATAGAACGCGGCGATGCTCGGCTTGAGCGCCTTGAGCTTCTCCTGCCCCTTCTGCCAGGTCGCCTCGTTGCCGCCCTCCATCAGGGCCGCGATCGTGATGATGTGGGAGGGATCGAAGTCGGGCATCGCGATCTTGCCCTTGAGCGACGGCTTCCAGAGATCGGACCAGCGGGTGATCTCCTCCTTCACCAGATCCGGCCGGTACACGATCGTGTACACGTAGCTCCAGCCGCCCATCTGATAGTCGCTGCGCAGCGCCTCCTTCGCGACCTCCTTGGCGTTGGGGAGCTTGGCCATGTCGAGCTTGGCGAAGAGGCCGTCCGACATGTAGAGCCGGCCCACGTGGCTGGTGGTGAACGTGAGGTCGACCAGCGGGCTGCCCTTGGCCACCCGGGCCTTGGCGAGCCGGTCGATGGTGCCGCCCACCTCGAACTCCACCGGCATGCCGGTCTTGGCGGTGAACGCCTTGCCGACCACCTTCTCCACCGTGTCCTTCCAGTTGCCGCCCCACACGCTGATCACCAGCGAGTTCTGGGCATGGGCCGGCGTGGATGCCAGGCCGAGCGCGAGCAGCGACACGACGACGAGGCGAACGAGCATGGCGAGTCTCCTATGGCGTGCGTGGTGGGGGCGGCGCGAGCGCCTGGGCGGCCGCCTCGATGGCCTCGACGATGAAGTGGTAGCCGGTGCAGCGGCAGAGGTGCCCGGCCAGCATCTCGCGGATCTCCTCCCGCGTCGGCTGGGGCCGCTCGCGGAGGAAGGCACAGACGCTCATGACGATTCCCGGGGTGCAATAGCCGCACTGGAGGCCGTGCTTGGCCCAGAACGCCTCCTGGATCGGGTGCAGACCGCCATCGGCGGGGCTGACCCCCTCGATGGTGGTGATCGACTGGGCATCGGCCTGCACCGCCAGCATGAGGCAGGAGCGGACCGGCTCTCCGCCGAGCAGGATCGTGCACGCCCCGCACACCCCGTGCTCGCAGCCCACGTGGGTGCCGGTCAGGTCCAGGTCGTCGCGCAGGAAATCGGCCAGGGTCTGGCGCGGCTCCACCGCGCGCGCGTACTCCTGCCCGTTGACGGTCACGCGGATCGGATGGGTCATCGCGCCGCCCCGCACCGCCCGAGCGCCGCGGTCAGCGTGCGCTCGGCCAGTGTCGCGGCCACGTGCCGCCGGTACGTCGCGGTCGCGTGGATGTCGCCGTCCGGCGAGAGCGCGGCCGCCGCCGCCCTCGCGGCCTCCCCGATGCGCGCCGCGGTCGGGGCCTGGCCGGCGAGGGCCTGCTCCCCGGCGGTGCCGCGCACCGGCGTGCCCGCCGCCCCGAAGAAGGCGAGGCGCACGCGGTCGAGCGTGCCGTCACCGCCGCGAGTCACCACCGCCACCGCGCCGACCAGCGCGAAGTCGCCGTGGCGGCGTGAGACCTCCGCGAAGCCCCAGCCCGCCCCGGCGGGCGGCAGCGTGAAGCGCACCGCGGTGGCCAGCTCGTCGGGGCCTAGCGCGGTGGTGAGCGGGGCGCGGTAGAAGCGGTCGGCCGGGATCATCCGCTCGCCGCGCGGGCCGCGCGCCACCACCACGCCCTCGAGGCAGAGGAGCAGCGCGGGCAGCTCGGAGGCGGGGTCGGCGTGGACCACGTTGCCGACCACCGTGCCGCGGTTCCGGATCGGCGGATGCGCCACGTGCTGGAGCACGTCCGCGAACAGCGGCGAGCGGGAGGCGGCCCAGCGCTCGAGCGCGCGCTGCCGCACGAGCGCGCCGATCTCCAGCATGCCGGAGGCCTCGCGGATGCCGTCGAGGCCCGGCAGCCGGTTGATGTCCACCAGCAGCGTGGGGCGGGCCAGGCGGAGCGCCAGCATCGGGACCAGGCTCTGACCGCCGGCCAGCACCTTGGCGTCGCCGCCGGACGCCAGGGCGCCCACCGCCTCGTCGAGGGTCCGCGGGGCGGCGTACTCGAACGGAGCCGGCTTCACGACTTCCCCAGCAGGCCCAGCACCACCGACGGGCCGAGCGGCGTCCGGGTCACGCGGGCGCCGAACGGCGCCAGCGCGTCCTCGACCGCGTTGGCGATGGCGGCGGGCGGCGAGATGGCGCCGCCCTCGCCGACGCCCTTGACGCCGAGCGGGTTGCGCGGCGACGGGTACTCGAGGTGCACGGTCTCGATGTCCGGCAGCTCCATCGCGGTGGGAACCAGGTAGTCCATGAAGGTGCCGGTCAGGAGCTGCGCCTGCTCGTCGTAGACCATCTCCTCGAGCAGGCCACCGCCCACGCCCTGCGCCACTCCGCCGTGGATCTGGCCCTCCACGATCACCGGGTTGATCACCTTGCCGCAGTCGTGCGCCACCAGGTAGCGGCGCAGCGCCACCGAGCCGGTGCCGGTGTCGACGTCCACCACCGCCACGTGCACCGCGCTGGTGTAGGTCACGGTGGGCTGGTGGTGGTAGACGGTGGCCTCGAAGTCGAGATCACTGACCCCCGGCTTGGCGAAGGTGGGCACCGCGGCGCGGATCACGGTGGCGAGCGGCGTGGCCGACCCGGGCGCGCCGCGCACCGACACCGTGCCCTCGCTCACCTCGATGTCGCCCGGCGAGGCCTCCAGCAGCGCGGCGGCCGCGGCCACGATCTTGTCCTTCACGCGGCCGGAGGCCTCGTGGATGGAGCTGCCCGCGTTGACCGCGCTGCGCGAGGCGAAGGTGCCGACCCCGAACGGGATCGCCGCGGTGTCGCCGCCCACCACCGTGATCCACTCGAGCGGGATGCCGAGGGCGTCGGCCGCGATCTGGGCGAACGAGGTCTCGTGCCCCTGGCCCTGGCAGCAGGCGCCGGTGGCCACCACCGCGTGCCCGGAGGGATCGAGCCGTACCGTGGCGCCCTCGTAGGGGCCGATCGCGGTGCCCTCCACGTAGCCCGAGATGCCGATCCCGCGATGGATCCCTTGCTCGCGCAGGCGCGCCTGCTCCGCGCGCAGCGCGGGGTAGTCCACCGCGGTCAGCGCGGCCTCCAGCCCGGCACGGAAGTCGCCGCTGTCGTAGACCAGCGGGTTACCGTCGCGGTACGGGATGTTGAGCTCGTACGGCATGTCGGCCTCGGTCAGGTAATTGCGACGGCGGAGGTCGGCGGGGTCCATGCCGAGCTCGCGGGCGAGGCAGTCCACGATGCGGTCCATCGCGAACACGGTCTCCGGCCGCCCCGCCCCGCGATAGGGCGCGTTCGGGGTCTTGGTGGTGATCACTCCGCGGCACTCCACGTCGAGGCTCGGCACCCGGTGCGGCCCCAGCAGGTGCGCCACCGTGTTGTACGGCAGCACGATGCCCCACGAGTTGTAGGCGCCGAGGTCCACCCAGATGCGGTCCCGCACCGCGAGCATGGTGCCGTCGCGACGGGCCCCGATCTCGATGTCGTGCACCTGCGCCCGCGCGTGCGCGGCCGCCATCATGTGCTCGCGGCGGTCCTCGGTCCACTTCACCGGGCGGCGCGAGGCGATCGCCGCGGCGGGGATCAGGAGGTCCTCCGCGTAGCCGTTGGCCTTGGTGCCGAAGCCGCCGCCCACGTCGGGCGCGATCACCCGGATCTTGTGGGGCGGCAGGCCGAGCGCGGCGACCAGCCCCTGCTGGACGAAGTGCACCACCTGGGTGCCGTTCCACGTGGTGAGCGCGCCGTCGCGGGGATCCCACTGCGCCACCACTCCGCGGGTCTCGATCGGCATGCCGACATAGCGCGGGATCGTGAAGCGCTCGCGCACCCGGACCGCGGCCTCCCGCAGCCCGGCCTCCGCGTCGCCGAAGCCGGTCTTGAACGAGAGCGCGATGTTGTCGCCCCACTCCGGGTAGAGCACCGGCGCATCCGGCTGCGCGGCCGCGACCACGTCGGCCAGCACCGGCAGCGGCTCGTAGTCCACCTCCACCAGCTCCGCGCCGTCCTCCGCCACCGCGCGGCTGGCGCCGAGCACCATGGCCACGATCTCCCCCACGTAGCGGGCCTCGTCGCGGCACAGGGCCAGCTGACCGAGCTGCTTCATGGTCACCGCCACGCGGGCGGAGAGCCCGGGCGGGATCGCCCCGAAGAGCGGCAGCGGCTTCATCCAGCGCTCGAGGTCCGCGAAGGTGTAGACGTGCGCCACCCCGGGCAGGGCGCCCGCCGCCTGGGTGCGGATCGCGGTGATGCGCGCGTGGGCGTGGGGGCTCCGGACGAACGCGGCGTGGAGCATGCCGGGCAGCTTGATGTCGTCCACGAAGCGGCCCTCGCCGCGGAGGTAGCGCGGGTCCTCGCGGCGCTTGACGGCCGCTCCGAAGTACTTGGCGCCCATGTCAGTGGTCTCCCCGGTGGTGGTGCGGCGGTCCACCGTCTAAATCTTTAAGGCTCTTCAGCTGCGGGGGCCCAGACATGGCCCCCGCACTCCCCCAGGCCGCGGGCACCCGTTCGGCGCACAACGCGAGGTTGGTCATGGCTAGCCGCCCAGGTAGGCCTTTCTGACCTGTTCGTTCTGCATGAGGTCTCCGGCGGGGCCCTCGAGGGTGATGCGGCCGGTTTCCATGACGTAGGCGCGGGCGGCGAGCTGGAGGGCCATATAGGCGTTCTGCTCCACCATCAGGACGGTCGTGCCCTCGCGCTGGATGCCGGCGATGATCCGGAACACGGACTCGGTCACGGTGGGGGCCAGCCCGAGCGAGGGCTCGTCGAACAGGATGAGGCGCGGGCGGGCCATCAGGCAGCGGCCGATTGCCAGCATCTGCTGCTCCCCGCCCGAGAGCGTGCCCGCGGTCTGCCGCCGACGCTCGGCGAGGATCGGGAAGTGGCCGAACACCCGCTCCATGTCCGTCGCCACCGCCGCCGCGTCGGTCCGCACGTAGGCCCCCATCAGGAGGTTCTCACCCACGGTCATGTGAGGGAAGACCCGCCGGCCCTCCGGGCAGTGAGCGATGCCGCGACGGAGGATCTCCTGAGGGGCGAGCCGCTGGATCTCCTGGCCGTCGAAGACGATGCGGCCGGCGCCGGCGCGCACCAGTCCCGAGATGGCCTTGAGGGTGGTGGACTTGCCGGCGCCGTTGGCCCCGATGAGGCAGACGAACTCGGCCGCGCCCACCGTGAGCGAGACGCCGTGGAGCGCGGTGATGCGCCCGTAGCCCGCGGTGAGTCCCTCAAGCGTGAGCATGGGCTCCCGATCCCAGGTAGGCCCGCACGACCTCGGGGTCGCGCTGCACCGCGGCGGGATCGCCGTCCGCGATGAGCCGGCCGTAGTTCAGGACCAGGACCCGGTCGGAGATGCCCATGACCAGGCGCATGTCGTGCTCGACCAGGAACACGGTGACCCCCTGCTCCCGGATGCGCCCGATCAGCCCGGCCACCGTGGCCTTCTCCGACGCGGTCATGCCCGACGCCGGCTCGTCGAGGAGGAGCAGCCGCGGCCCCGCCGCGAGGGCCACCGCCAGCTCGAGCAGGCGCTGGTCGCCGTAGGAGAGGCCGCTCGCGAGCTCGTCGCGCCGGGCGCCCAGGCCCACGAAGTCGATCACCCGGTCGGCCTCGCCGGCGAGCCGCTCCTCCTCCGCGCGCACGCGGGCGCGGGCCAGGAGCGCGGCGGCCACCCCGACGCGCCCGCGGAGGTGGAGGCCGGTGAGCACGTTCTCCCGCACCGTGAGCCCCCCGAACACGCTCGTCTTCTGGAACGTCCGCACCAGTCCCCGGGCCGCGATGCGGTGCGCGCGCCAGCCGGTGATCGTCTCGCCGTCGTGCCGCACCGTGCCCTGGGTCGGCCGCTGGAAGCCGGTGATCACGTTGAACGCGGTGGTCTTCCCCGCCCCGTTCGGCCCGATCAGGCTCGTGACGGTGCCGGGCGCTACCTGAAAGCTCACGCCGGCGAGCGCGGACACCCCGCCGAAGCGCACCGTGAGGTCGCGGGCCTCGAGGATCACGACGCGGAGGCGCGCCGGCGGACCCCGGACCCGAGCTGGCGCAGGGCCGGCACGATCCCCTGCGGCATGAAGAAGAGCACCGCGACCAGCAGGATGCCGTAGAGGAGCATCTGCCACTGCCAGGAGGTGGCGGCTCGCAGGGCCTCGGGGAGCACCGTGAACAGCACCGCGCCCACCACCGGACCGGCCAGCGTGCCCTTGCCGCCCGCCACCACCATGATGACCATCGTCACGGTGTAGGTGAACAGGAACACCTCGGGGCTGACGAAGCGCGTGTAGTGCGCGTAGAGGCCCCCGCCGAAGCCGGCCATGGCCGCGCTGACCACCGCAGCCAGCACCAGGTAGTGGGTACCGTCTATGCCCACCGAGGCGGCCAGCGTCTCGTTCTCCCGCAGCGCCACGAGCGCCCGGCCCACCCGGGAGCGGATGAGGGCCAGGCACACGAGGTACGCGAGCACCACCGCGACCAGCACCACGTAATAGAAGGCGACCTTCGTGCGCAAAGAAAGCGAGGGGAGGCCGGGCAGCGCGATCTCGAGCGCGGGCACCCCCGGGAGCCCGAGCGGGCCGTTGGTCAGATCCATCCAGTTCACGCTCACCAGCGAGACGCAGCCCGCGAACGAGATCGTGAGCAGCACGAAGTAGGCCCCGCGCAGCTTGAGCGCGAGCCGGCCGATCACCCAGCCGGCCAGGCCGGGCAGCACCACGGCGGCGAGGAGCCCGATCCACGGCGACCACTCGAGCTTCACGGTGAGCAGCGCGGTGGCGTACGCCCCGATGCCGAAGAAGGCGGCGTGGCCGAGGGAGAGCTGGCCGGTGTAGCCCAGCAGCAGGTTCAGGCTGAGAGCCAGCACCGCGAAGATGCCGGCCATGATCAGCGTGTGCAGGTGGTACGGGTTCCAGACCCAGAAGGGCGCGGTGGCCGCGGCGGCCAGGCCGAGCAGGAGCGCGACCGCTCTCATCCCACCCGCTCCGCGCGCGCGAAGAGGCCGGAAGGGCGCAGCAGCAGGACGGCCACGATCATGAGGAAGCCGACCGCATCGCGGTAGCCGGAGGAGACGTAGCCGGCCCCCAGCTCCTCGGCCACCCCCAGCACCAGGCCACCGAGCGCGGCGCCCGCGAAGTTGCCGAGCCCACCCAGGATCACCACCGAGAAGGCCTTCAACGAGGCCAGGTCGCCCATCGACGGGTAGAGCAGGAACACCGGCCCCAGGAGCGCGCCCGCCGCGGCGGCGAGGCCGGCTCCGAACGCGAACGTCACGGTGTGGATGCGCTCGATGCTCACCCCCATCAGGGCCGCGGTCTCACGGTCCTGGAAGGTGGCGCGCATGGCGCGGCCGAGCTTGGTGCGGGCGAGCAGCAGGTGGGCGCCCAGGATCAACGCCGCGGACACCACGAACACGAAGACCCGCAGCGGGGCCACCGACACCGGCCCCAGCACCAGCGGCTGGGTGGGGAACGGGGTGGGCACGCTCTTGGCCACCCCGCCCCAGCCGAGGAGCTCCGCGTTCTGCATCGCGATCCACAGCCCGATCATCACCAGCATCACGGTGTCGATGGACTGCCCGCGGAGCGGCCGCAGGAGCCCCCGCTCGCAGACGGCGCCCGCGGCGGCGCCGACCACGATGGCGAGCGGGATCGCCAGGAAGAAGTGGACCGAGGCGACCATGAGGGCGGCGAAGGCGGCGTAGGCTCCGAGCGTGTAGAACTCGCCGTGGGCGAAGTTCACCACGCTCATGAGCCCGAAGACCAGCGTGAGGCCGATCCCGAGCAGGCTGTAGGTGGCCCCCAGCAGCAGCCCGTTCAGCAGGTGCTGGAGTAGCTGGTCCAAGCGCTCGCGGATCAGCGGCCCGCGCTACTTCTTCGCCGCGAACGCGGGCAGCGCGATCTTGCCGTCCTTCACCTGGACGATGAAGATGCTCGGCTTGGACTGGCCGCTCTCCTTGCCGGCGGGGCCGTCCTTCTCGAACTTGATGGGCCCGTTGAGACCCATCACGTTCACCTTCCACAGCGCCTCCTGCACCGCCTTGGGGTCGGCCTTGCCCGCGAGCCTTACGCCTTCCACCGCGGTGAGCACGCCGTCGTGCCCGCGGAAGCCCTCGGTCAGTCCCTCGAAGGGGTGGCCCCGCTTGGCCCACTCGTCCACGAACGCCTTGGCGAGCTTGCCGTCCGGCATCGCCTCCGGAAACCAGGGCAGGAAGAACAGGATGTGGTACGTGCCCTCGGCCGCCGCTCCAGCCTGCTTGATGAGCTGGCTCGGCGACGAGCTCCCGCCGGTGGTGATGACCTTGCGGGTCAGCCGCTGCTCCTGCGCCTGCTTGAGCACGAGGGTGATCTGCTCCACGCTCGTGGTGAGGAAGAGGGTGTCCGCCGAGCCCGCCTTCACCTTGGTGATCTGGGCGTTCATGTCGGTGGCGGCCTGGTCCATGAACTCCACCGTGCCCACCGAGCCGCCCGACTTCTTCAGTAGATCACCGAAGGCGGCCACCGAGCCCCGGCCCCAGTCGGTGTTGACCGCGAGGAAGTCGGCCTGCTTGATGCCGAAGTCCTTCAGGTACTTCTGGAGGCCGAGGGCCTCCATCTCGCTGGGCGGGCTGATGCGGAAGATCCACGGGTTGCCCTGCTTGGTGATGGTGGCCGCGCTGGAGGTCTCCACCACCATCGGGACGCCGTACTCCGCGAGCTTGGGCATCGCGGCCAGCGTCATCGAGCTGCCCCAGGCGCCCATGATCACCGGCACCTTGTCGCGCACGATCAGCTTCTCGGCGGCGGTGGCGGCCTCCTTCGGGTCGGACTTGTTGTCCTCGATGAGGAGCTCGATCTTGCGTCCGAGCACGCCCCCTTTTCCGTTGATCCAGTCTCGGGCGATCTCGGCGCCCATCCGGACGTAGTTGCCGGAGGCCGCCACCGGACCCGACAGCGGCTCGATCACGCCGACCTTCACCGTGTCCTGCGCCCACGCGGCGGGGGCGCCGACGGCGAACAGGACGGCCAGCGCAATGGAAAGGGCTCGGATTGCTCGCGTCATGAGTCGATCTCCTCTGGCCCGGTACCCGCTCGGGGCCGGGGCCCAGCACCTGGTTTGGATCCGCGCCGCCACGCTGCGGTGCTTTCTGGAATCGCGCACTTATCCTACATTTCATGTCACGTGTCAAATGAAAACCCGATTGACAATGCCGGCCGGCGCGCCAAGAATACGGCGCCATGTCCCCCGCTCGCTCCTCCGTCCCGCGCGCCGCGATCGCCCCCCTGCTCCACGAGAGCCTGGGCGAGCGCGTCTACCGCACGGTGCGCGACCTGATCCTGAGCCAGGTCTTCCCGCCCGGCTCCAAGCTGAACGTGGAGCAGATCTGTCGCGATCTCGGGGTGAGTCGTACCCCGGTGTGGGACACCATGCGCCGGCTCGAGAGCGAGGGGCTGGTCAACACGGTGCCTCGCCACGGCGTCTTCGTGCTGAACTACGGCGACGCCCAGATCCGCGACCTCTTCGCGGTGCGCGGGACGCTCGAGGCTCTCGCGGTCCGGCAGGCCGCGGCCAATCCCGACGCGCGCGCGACGCTCGAGACGGCCATGAAGGAGATGGAGGAGGCCGGCGCGGCGGGAGCGATCGAGCAGTACTCGCGGGCGGCGATCGACTTCCACGACCGCCTGCTGGCCGCGGCGCGGAACCAGGTCCTGAGCCGCCTGCTGGAGAACGTGTACGCCCAGATCCTGGTGCTTCGCCTGCGCTCGCTCTACCTGCCCGAGCGCGTGGAGTCGAGCGTGGCCGAGCACCGCGCGCTCTTCGAGGCGGTGGTGGCGGGCGACGCGGAGGGCGGCGAGCGCCTGGCCCGGGCCCACGCCGACCACGTGCTGCAGGACGCGCTCGAGTTCACGCGCCGCGCCGAGCAGGAGCGGTGAGCGGCCGACTCGATGGCAGCGCGATCGTGGTCACCGGGGGCGCGGCCGGGCTCGGGCTGGCCTACGCGCGCCGCTTCCTCCGTGAGGGTGCGTGCGTGTTCCTCGCCGACATCGTCGATCCGGCCGATGCGGTCGCGAGCCTCGACGCGGGCGACCGCGCGGCGGGCGGCCGCGTCGACGTGGCCTCCGCCGCGTCGGTCGACGCGATGGTGGCGGCCGCGGAGCGGCGGCTGGGGCGCATCGACGTGCTGGTGAACAACGCGGCGGTGTTCGCGACCCTCACGCCCCGGCCCTTCGAGGCGATCCCGGAGGAGGAGTGGGACCGGGTCATGGCGGTGAACGTGCGCGGGATGTGGAACTGCGTGAAGGCGGTGGCCCCGCACATGCGGGCCCGGAAGGGGGGACGCATCGTCAACATCGCGTCCGCCATCGTGGCCAAGGGCACGCCCTACCTCCTGCACTACGTCGCCTCCAAGGGCGCGGTGATCGCGATGACCCGCGCGCTGGCCCGGGAGCTGGGCGACGACGGCATCGCGGTCAACGCGGTGGCCCCCGGCCTGATCCTGAGCGACACCGTTCGCGCCAACCCCGCGGTCACCGGCTTCCAGTCCGCCGCGGTGCTACAGTCGCGCGCCTTCAAGCGCGACGCCCTGCCCGAGGACGTGGAGGGCGCGGTGGTCTTCCTCGCATCGTCGGACAGCGCGTTCATGACCGGCCAGACGCTCGTCGTGGACGGCGGGGCGGTGTTCGTCTAGGCGCCGTGCTCACCACCGTCCCGGTCATCGACATCGCCCCCTTCGCCCCCGGCGCGGCGGGCGCGCGCGCCGCCGAGCGCGACGCGGTGGTGCGAGCGGTCGACACCGCCTGCCGGGAAATCGGGTTCTTCACCCTCGCCGGGCACGGGGTGGCCCCCGCGCTGGTTGAGCGCATGCTGGAGACCTCGCGCGCGTTCTTCGACCTGCCGCTCGGCGAGAAGCAGCGGGTGGCGCGCCCGCGGCCCGAGCAGAGCCGCGGCTACATCGCGCTCGGAGCGGAGAACCTCTCCTACAGCCGCGGCGACGCCTCCACCACCGATCTCAAGGAGTTCTTCGCGATCGGCCCGGTGGACGTGCCCGACGACGAGTACCACCGGCGGCCGGAGGCCTACCCGTCGTTCGCTCCCAATCTCTGGCCGGAGCGGCCCGCGGGCCTCCGCGCGGTGTGGACCGAGTACTACCGCACCCTGGACGCCCTCGCCCGCCGCCTCATGGGGATCTTCGCCCTCGCGCTCGATCTACCGGAGGACCACTTCCGCGACGCGATCGACCGCCACATCAGCGGCATTCGCGCCAACCACTACCCGGAGCAGGTGGAGGCACCGGCCCCGGGCCAGATCCGGGCCGGGGCCCACACCGACTACGGCACGGTCACCATCCTGCTGCCCGAGAACGTGCCCGGCCTGCAGGTGCTGAACCGCGCGGGCGCCTGGACCGACGTGGCGGCCCCGCCCGGGACCTTCGTGTGCAACATCGGAGACCTCATGCAGCACTGGACCAACGACCGCTGGATCTCCACCATGCACCGGGTGGTGAACCCGCCCCGCGAGGCGGCGCCGGGGAACCGGCGGCTCTCGATCCCCTTCTTCTTCCAGCCCAACTACGACGCGCTCATCGAGTGCCTGCCCACCTGCTGCAGCCCGGACCATCCGCCTCGCTACGAGGCGGTCACCTCCGGGCAGCACCGGCTCACCAAGTTCCTGCGGGGCGTCGGCGCGACCGCGCCGGGCCCACGAGGCTGATTCCATGACGACCGACCGCTCGCCCCAGTGGGATCGTTACGCCGAGGCTCTCCCCTCCATCGCCGCCGCGGTGGGGCGCACCCCGCTGGTGCGTCTCAATCGCATCACCCGTGACCTGAAGCCGGCGATCTACGTGAAGGTCGAGTGGTACGGGGCCACCGGCAGCCTCAAGGACCGCATCTACCTCCACATGTTCGAGCGGGCCGAGGCGCGCGACGATCTCAAGCCGGGCATGCAGGTGCTGGAGTGCTCCACCGGGAACGCGGGCATCGCCTGCGCGTGGGTCTCGGCGGTCAAGGGCTATCCGTGCACCATCGTGATGCCGCAGGGGATGAGCGACGAGCGCAAGAAGATCATGCGCGCCTACGGGGCGGAGCTGGTGTTCACCCCCGGCGGGGAGAGCGACGTCGACCTCTCGCTCGAGCGGCTGCGCGCCATCCGGGATGCGGCTCCCGCGCGCTACTGGGTGCCGGGCCAGTTCGACAATCCGGACAACGTGGAGGCGCACGTCCTCAGCACCGGCCCCGAGCTCTGGGCGCAGTCGGGCGGGCGAATCGGGGCGTTCGTGGACTCGCAGGGCTCGGGGGGGCTCCTCACCGGGGTGGGACGTTACCTGCGCAGCCGCGACTCACAGGTGAAGCTCTACGCGGTGGAGCCGGCGGAGTGCGCGCTACTCTCGCGGCGCGCGTGGGGGCACCACGGCATCGAGGGCATCGGCGACGGCTTCGTGCCCCGCAACCTGGACGTCTCCCTGCTCACCGGGGTCATCACCACCACCACCGAGGAGAGCGTGGACATCGCCCGCCGCCTGGCCCGCGAGGAGGGCATCTTCTGCGGGATCTCGAGCGGCTGCAACGTGGCCGCCGCGCTCAAGCTGGCCCGCCGCCATCCGGCGCTGCCCTCGGTGGTGACGATCATCAACGACACCGGGCAGCGGTATTTCACCACCCCGCTCTGCGGCGAGGCCAAGCACGTGGAGATCCCGGAGCGCGAGCATCCCCTCGACCCCCACACCGTCGAGCAGCTCGACCGCTACCAGAAGGGCTGGGAGGTCCTGGCGTGACGATCGCCCCGCGCGAGTACGACTTCGTGGCGGCCCGGCGGCGGCTCGAGGCCAAGCCCAAGGCCGCGGGTCCGAAGCTGGTCTCGCTGGAGGCGGCGGCCGCGCTCGTGAAGGACGGCGACCACGTGGCCATCGGCGGCTGCCTCTACTCGCGCACCCCGCTGGCCCTCGTCTGGGCCCTGCTGCGCCGGCGGCCGCGGCGGCTCACCTTCTCGCGCAACCTGATGTGCTACGAGGGCGAGTGGGGCATGGTGGCGGGCGCGGTCGACAAGCTCGTCACCTCGTGGATGGGCATCGGGCTGCCGTGGGGGCTCTCCCGCATCCAGCGCGAGTTCGTGGAAGGCGGGCGCGTGGAGTTCGAGGAGTGGAGCCACCTGGGCCTCGGCCTCCGCTACCGCGCCGCGGCCATGGGCGTGCCGTTCCTGCCCTCGCTCACCATGCTGGGCTCGGGACTGATGGACGTGGGCGGCTCCAAGACGGTGGAGTGCCCGTACACCGGCGAGCGGCTCCACGCGGTGCCGGCCCTGTTCCCCGACGTGGCCATCATTCACGTGCAGCGGGCCGACCGCCTCGGCAACTGCCAGATCGACGGCTACCCGCACATGGACGGCGACATCGCCCGGGCCGCCAGCACCGTGCTGGTGACCGCGGAGGAGATCGTCTCCGAGGACGAGATCCGTCTGCACGGCGACCGCACCGTGATCCCCGGCTTCGCGGTCGACGCCCTCGCGCACGCGCCCTACGGCTCCTATCCGCACGAATGCTACGGGGCCTACGACTCCGAGCCCGAGCACTTCACCACCTACGTCGAGGGGATCCAGCAGCGCGGGGCCGCGGGGGTGGCCGACTATCTCGAGCGCTACGTCTATGCCCCGGGCAGCCACGCGGACTACCTGGCCCTCTTCGGCCAGGATCGCCTCACCCGCGCGGTCGAGCGCGGCCGGATGCTGACGACGTGACCACGCCCCACCGGGACTGGTTGTGAGCGCCACCGCGAACGAGCTGCTGGCCGTGATGGGGGCCCGCGAGCTGCGGGACAACACCACCGTCTTCACCGGGGTGGGCGCGCCCATGATGGCCTCGGTGCTGGCCCAGCGCTCGCACGCCCCCGGCCTCACCATGATGGTGGAGGGCGGGGTCATCGGGCCCATGTGGAAGCCGGGCGAGCTGCCGATCTCCACCAACGAGATGCGTGCCGCCTACCGGGCCCAGGCCCTGCCCGGCATCACCGACGCGTTCCTGCTCGCCCAGCGCGGCTTCTTCGACGTGGGCTTCATCGGGGGCGCCCAGATCGACTGCCACGGCAACCTCAACACCAGCGCCATCGGCGGCTACGCGCGGCCCAAGGTGCGGCTGCCCGGCAGCGGGGGCGCCAACGACATCATCTCCCTCTGCCGCGAGGTGATGATCCTCACCGTCCACGAGAAGCGCCGCTTCACCGAGCGGGTCGACTTCGTGACGAGCCCCGGCTACCTGGAGGGCGGCGACGCCCGCCGGCGCCACGGCCTGCTCTTCGGCGGCGTCTCCCGCGTGGTCACCACGCTGGGCATCTTCGGGTTCGAGAACGAGAGCCGCCGCCTGCAGCTCCTGGCCCTCCACCCCGGCTGCACCCTCGACCAGGTCCGCGACAACACCGGCTTCGAAGTCCTCGTGAGCCCCAACCTCACCACCACCAAGCCCCCCACGGAAGAAGAGCTCGGGATCCTGCGGATGCTCGACCCTCGCCGCCAGTTCATCGGATGAACCGATGAACCGCCCACCGAATCCACAACGGGTCGTCCGCCGACTGGGGGAGTGCGGGGGCCATTTCCGTGCCCCCGCAGCTGAAGGGTCTAAAGAAGTAAACGGGAGACACCACAGCGGGGGACACCACAGCGGGGGACACCACAGCGGGAGACAGCACACAGGAGACCACCCGTGACCGACTTCGGCCTGGCCATTCGCAACTTCGTGGGCCCCGGCGAGGTGCCGGACATCCCGGCGCTCTACGCCTACGCGGAGCGCGCCGAGGCCCTCGGCTTCGAGTCGCTGTGGGCGTGGGACCACGTCCTGCTCGGCGTGGAGCCCTCCTTCCCCATCGTGGACTCCATCACCATGCTGGGCGCGGTCGCGGCCCGCACCCGGACGATCAAGCTCGGCACCGGGGTGCTGGTGCTGCCGCTGCGCAATCCGGTGGTGGCGGCCAAGTCCCTCGGCAGCCTCGACGTGATCTCCGGTGGCCGTCTCGTCCTCGGCGTCGCGGCGGGCTGGTACGCGCGCGAGTTCGACGCGGTGGGCGTGCCGTTCAAGCAGCGCGGCCGGCAGTTCGAGCGCAACCTCGACATCCTGATGCGCCTCTGGACCGAGGAGCGCGTCACCCTCAAGGTCGACGAGTTCAATCTGCGGGAGGCGGTGATGGTGCCCCGCCCCGTGCAGCGCCCGCGGCCGCCCGTCCTCATCGGCGGCTACGTCGACGCGGTGCTGAAGCGGGCCGGCACGGTGGGGGACGGCTGGCTGACCTACTTCTACACCCCGGAGAGCTTCACCCGCGGGTGGGAGAAGGTGAAGGCCTTCGCCCGCGAGGCGGGCCGGGACCCCGCGAAGCTCACCGCCACCAACCAGCTCGCGGTCTACGTGGGCCGCTCGCGGCAGGAGACCACCGCGGACATGCGCCAGTGGCTCTCCACCGAGTGGGACACCGCGTCCTGGAGCGAATCCACCATCGAGCACGCCGTCCACGGCTCAGCATCGGAGTGCGTCGAGCAGCTGCGCGCCCACGTGCGGACGGGCGTGCATCGGATTATCCTGATCCCGTACCGCTACCAGGCCGAGCAGGTCGAGCGCATCGCCAAGGAGGTCTTGCCAAAGCTATGAGCCAGCCCGTCTACATCGACATCAACTGCGACATGGGAGAGAGCTACGGCCGCTGGACCCTCGGGCACGACGAGGAGGTCATGCCCAACATCACCTCGGCCAATATCGCCTGTGGTTTTCATGGGGGTGACCCCCACGTGATGCGGCGCACCGTGGAGCTGGCGCTCCAGCACGGCGTCGCCATCGGGGCTCACCCGGGCCTGCCCGACTTGATGGGCTTCGGCCGCCGGCGCATGGAAGTCTCCCCGGCCGAGCTGAAGGACTACCACCGCTACCAGATCGGAGCGCTCGCCGCCTTCGCCCAGGCGGCCGGGCAGAAGGTGCAGCACGTGAAGCCGCACGGCATCCAGTACCACATGTTCGAGGAGAACCTGGCCCTGTCGAAGGCCACCGCGGAGCAGGTGCTGGAGCTGGACCGCGAGCTGATCCTGATGACCATGGCCATGACCAAGTACGACGCCGAGGCCCGCAAGGTGAAGGGCCTCCGCATCGCGGCGGAGGGCTTCGCGGACCGGGTGTACGCCGACGACGGCCAGCTCGTCTCCCGCAAACTCGGCAAGGACGCGCTGATCACCGATCCGTCCAAGGCCGCCGACCAGGCGGTGCGCATGGCCATGGAAGGGAAGGTACGCACGATCACCGGCAAGGTGATCGACGCGCGTGTGGAAACCATCTGCATCCACGGGGACAGCCCGGGCGCGGACAAGATCGTGGCCGCAGTGCGTGATGGGCTGGTCAAGGCCGGCGCATCCGTGAAGCCACTGCGCGACTGGCTGCCTCGCTGAGCACGTCTCGCACGTAGCGCAGGTCCTGCAGGGTCGGACCGGAGCGTCCGAATTCGGTACACTGTCTGGCGCTCCTCGTCACCGGGTCTCGGAGCTCCGGCCGACCCTCCCACCGTAACCCGCCGACACTCCGTCGGTTTCCCCCCATCCGAAAACTGGCACCGAGTTTGCCGTAGAGAGGCCCGGCACTAGCCATGGCGGACTACACGGACGGCAGGAGCGTGAACGGAGCGAGGACCGGCGGGAGCCGGCCCGGCGAGATCAAGCCGGGCGCGGGCCACCATGGTCATCGTCTCGTGGGCCTTCACGCCCCGCGCGGGGACTTCCGGGAGCGTCACGCCCTGGAGTTCCGACCGCACGAGCACCCCGGTCAGCTCGCGCGGGCTCATCGCCTCCCGCATCATCCACGGGGTCAGGGCCGATGAGCGTGACGGCCGGAAACGCCACAGGGGAGGAACTGACCATGATGCTCACGGAACGCACCAGCGGGAACGCGACGCTTCGGCTGCTCGTCGGATCCGGCTACCGGCGCGAGAGCAGCGCCATGCCCTCGGATTCGCAGATCGCCCGCGCCCTCTACGACGCGCAGAGCGCTCCCAGCATGCGGAAGAACTTCGACGAGATCCTCTTCATGGGCCAGCAGAGCTCGGGCTGGACGCAGGTCTTCAAGCAGCTGAAGTCGGAAGGCCTCATCGAGGAGCAGACCCTCGGTCACGTGGTGGCACGGTGGACCAACCGCACCGTCCGTAACCGGCGGCCCGTGTTCGCTCCCGCCGACCTCGCGGTCGGCGCGTCCGCCTAGTCCTCTCCGTATCGGCGCTACCGCGCGGCGAGCAGTCCTTCGAGCCGCGCGGTAGCGCGCTCCCAGTCGAACTGAGTCCTCACGAAGTCCCGCCCGTCCCGGGCCAGCCGCTCCCGTAGGTCCCTTCCCTCCACCAGCCGCAAGAGCCCCCACGCCAGCGCGTCCACGTCCCGCCGGGGCGCCACCAGGGCGGTCCGGCCGTCGATGGCGTAGTCGCGGCAGCCACCGTTGTCGTAGGTGCAGAGCGCGGCCCCACAGGCCATCGCCTCCATGGCCGGCATGCCGAGGCCCTCGTCCCACGACGGGCACAGGTAGATCGGGCAGCGGCTGTAGAGCCAGGCCAGCCGCTCCTGGGGCAGGTTCTCGTGGAACTCCGCGAAGGGCAGCTTGCGCGGGGGCCGCTTGACCCCGAAGCCCACGAGCCGCAGCTCGGGGTGCCGCGCCTTCACGCGGGCGAAGGCCTCGAGCCCGTCGGGCACCCCTTTCCAGGCGTACTCGTGGAAGAGCATCAGCACCCGCAGGGTGTCGTCGGCTTCGCCCGGCAGCGGGTGGAAGAGCGCGGGGTCCACCGGGGTCACCAGGACCGCGGCGGGAGACTCGAAGCGCTCGGCCATCACGTCGGCGAGCCAGGTCGAGATCACGATCTTGCGCAGCGGCAGCCGGTAGGTGGCGTCGACCCGCGCCGGATCGCCGTGATAGAGGCTCTCGTAGTGCTGGATGAAGTAGAACTTCCGGCCGCAGCGCGCGGGCGCGGCCGCGACCGCCTCCACCGACTGCCACGAGGTGGCGACCACCACGTCGCCCTCCGGCACTCGCGCCCCGCTCCACTCGGTCACCCAGCGGATGCGCGCCTCGAGGCCAGGCATCCACTCCGGGCCGGTGTGGACGCGGTTGCGCCACCACGCGGCGAGCGCGCCCTTCACCGGCACTACCACCGTCACCGCGTGGCCCCGCCGGGCCAGCCGGTCCGCGTGGATAAGGATCGCGCGCACCCCGCCCGCGATCCGCAGGTGGGGGCAGAGGAACGTGATCTTCACGCGGCGCTCCTCATCGCGCCCCGGTCATATGGCCATCGACACCTGACCGGTGCGGCGATACGCGGCCGGGTCGAGCACCACGTTGATGCAGTGGAC